>MDTB01029974.1_pt1 | contig 24159 bp, 30 predicted proteins | sample 811161 | NCBI WGS metagenome assembly MDTB01 (sample SAMN05326650, study PRJNA326480) | marine metagenome | isolation source: seawater | place: Mediterranean Sea | collected 2009
GAGAATCGAGGCTAGAGCAGATCAGTTGCGGCGAACTAGTGGCCCTTCGCCTCCTGCTCCAGTTCTTGTTCGAGAGAATGCGAATCTTGGATCTCAAGAAAATCTAATTGAGATAGGTGGTGCATTGAAAAGAACCAAAAAACGCGTATACAGGAAGAATAAAACTAAGAAACCTAAGAAACCTAAGAAATCTAAGAAACCTAAGAAATCTAAGAAAAAATCCAAAACCAAAAAAAGATCCTTACTACGTTAAACAATGTAGTAAATAATAAAAAATAAAATTGAATACAATATTTTTATTTTGTGTATATTAATAATGACTACTAACACAAAAATTACAGAGTTTTTTGAAGAAACAGTAGTTATACCAACTAAACCTAAGATTTTACCTATAATACACAAATTATATTTTGATGGTGGATCTAGAGGAAATCCTGGACCAAGTGGTTGTGGTTATAGTTTATATGTAAATAATAATGAAATTGCTAATGGTAGTCACCCATTAGGATATGGTACAAATAATGAAGCAGAGTATCAAGGAATATTGTATGGTTTGCGTGCAGCTAAAAATCTTAATATTAAAGATGTAGTTGTTTATGGTGATTCATTATTAGTAATTAATCAAATACAGGGGAAATGGCAATGTAAAGCTAAAAATCTAGTAGGATATTTAACAAAAGCTCGTAATTTACTTCGTGATTTTGATAGAATAATTCTTTATCATATTCCGCGTAAAAAAAATAAACGTGCAGATGAATTGGCAAATGCTGCGATGGATCAAATTATTAATAATATAACAGCATTAGATACTAGTATGTAAGCATTAATCGTTTTGCTAGTTTATCGCCTTTATATTTTAACAAATCTAGTTCTTTTTTTGTTGTTGGAAATAAATCAAAACCGTAAATATCTTGCAATAAAAGCCACTCAAATAATCCACCTACATATATGTAAGTATTAGAAAACCCTAGCTTAGCTAGTTGATTATATTTACTAACTAAGCTATCATCACATGCATTCATGCCATAAATAACAATTTTCCTGTCTAGATCAGACTTTATTAATTTATTAATAAAAGATATTTCTTGTGATGCATTAACTGTATTATTAATTAAACAATCTTGATTAGAAGCGTCTAATGTATTTATAATAACAATATTATCATCTTTTATAAAGTTTTGCATATCTTCAAAATTAATTTTTCTAATTGATGTAGTATTTCCCATAATATGTATGTTAGGATTCACACAGAATATTTAAATCATAACATAACTCAATTGAACTTTACAACAATTTCTACTTCTTCACGATGAATAGTTTTTGATGCAGAAATAGATAATTCTTCGCGTTTTTTTCTAGTTCTATTTGCAGGGCCATTTATTTTTTTTCTTTTTGACGTACTATTTCTAGCATTCATATCTGCTTCGATTTCTGAATAATGTTCTTGTATATATTTAATTACTTTATTTTCTAGTGCCCATTTAAAAAAATTAAGTTGACCAATAGTTGTTTGTATATACTCTCCGTTTTTGTATGGAATACTAATTCTTTCCCATCTGCAAAAAGGATCAAATCTTCTTTTGGAATAAGCTCTTAGATTAAGCTTGTAATCTACGTATACCTTAAATCTTGCGTCATTTTCTGTTTGATAAGTTACATAATATTGCTTAGCAAAGTTAGTTGCAAACCAATCTACGATTCGTAATGAAATACTAGAATCTCCATTAATAATAGAAAGCATTTTTTCAAGATTATCTTCTTTATTATAGAACTCCATTAGGTTCTGCATTAAAAGACTATTTTGCGTGATTCTTGCTGTTGCCATATCTAATTAACTTGAAAGCTCTGTATTTAAATGCTTATTGTCATAATTCTCAAAATGTGATGATTTAGGGCGTAACCATTGCTCTTGAACACTTAATACGTCACTAAAGTTTGTTCCTACAAAAAATGGATTTTGTGTGCCTTGACTAGGAATTAATTGGCGATCACTTGCCTTGTCATTCAGTTCTTTTTTTCTACAACTACCCTGACGTAATTCTGCTAAATCTAAATCAAAATCAACTTTATTTGCAACCGACTGTTGTACACGCTGATTTGAATCACTGCCTTCTTCTAAAGCCAATTCACTGGGGTTTACAATCTTTTTTTTAGGATAGCTTCGTTCAGCTGGTTCACCATGACACCAAACACTATATTCCATCTCTATCAATTATTATTATAATATTTATTAAAATTATCTTTATAATTGCTTTTAAATCTTTGTATCTACTTTAACTACCTTTGTTTTCCAATGAAACTCATATGCATCTTTTGATCGTTTTCGTCTTGCTAAATTGCATGATAAACAAGATATAATAGTATTGTTATTACTATGATTTTTATCATTATCAATTCGATCCAGTGTCCATTGATATTGGTCGCGCACTGTTTTATACATTATTTTTACATGTTTTTCACAATAATGACATTTTAATCCACATGTAATAAGTTTATTAACTGTATCGTTTAAATTAATCAATGTAGTGTTATTATGTATATTTTTTTTAATGTCTTGTTGCTTATATCCATTAATTTTCTTTTCTAATTCTTTCCTGAAACATCTCCCATAGTGTTCTTCTTCAATAGTATCTATACTTAATAGACTGCTAAGAGATTGTTCTATAGATAATTCTTTTTTTTCTTCCCAACCAGCTCTTATACGCTGTTCTTTTTTAACAGTCATGCCTTCACATACATTTTTACTAATTATTACAATTTTTTTTGTCTCCATTAATAATTAATATCATTATAACAATACAAATACAACCTTGTTTTATACCCTGGTAGCAAAAATACTGTGAATAGTATAGTTAGCGCCATGAAAATCAGGTGGTTTATCATAGACGCTGTGACTAATATATAAACTTAGTGTGGCGTAACTATCTAATTTAGTCTTTGGAAGTTTGATTACAGGAACACCACCACAGACACTTATTGTAGATAATAATATTCATCTGATACTTTTATTTTTTTAAAATCTGTTAAACCACCCTTAGCATGAACGCTCCCACTAGTTATTAATCGTTGTTTCTTGTTTCTGTACGGATTCAATACCATCCATGCCGCACACGCGGCTTCTTGTTGTGATGAGGACAACATATCAATATTTTTATTCGTTGTAGAGCGCGAGTTTGTTTTGAAACGCAAGTTTGATTCAAATTCTCCTATTTTTATTGCACAAATATTGTAATGATAAAATTCACTTTCACAAGGTTTACCGTTCTCTCCATAGCATACGCTACCAACACTTTGTCCATCGTAAGGTATCCAATACAAAGATATGTCTGGATTTTTCCATTCCATATTATAAAAATTTTTATTTTTAAAGATAAAATCGGCTTGATCAATTCCTCCGGCATTGTAATACAGTTTGTTTAAATATATATCAGGAGTTTTGGGTATAAAAATTAAGAATATTATAAAAGTAAACAAAGCCAAGCAGCAGCAGCAACTTCCACATTGTTTTTTTCTTCGCGATTCTCTAGGTAAGAGATAATAGTAAGAAGCTTCATGTGAAACATCATTAAGAGAATTATTATCAGATTTTACTAAGACAGCCTTGCAGTCACTATCTAAAGCATTATTCATTTTATATAAAGATATGATTATTTTTAAATTATTTAGAAATTGCAACAAATTGTTTTTCCACTTTTTACCGACTTTTGTACTATGTATTTTGAAAAAACACATATAAACACATATACACATAAAAATTAGATATGTACAGACTAATTCCTCTACGAATGTTGCGAAGAACACCAGGCGTCAAGTTTGACGAAATGGTCCCTTCCGATATACCTAAAATTGACGGCATCGACAAGGTAATACATGGACCAAACAGTATATCTCCTGGACCGGTTGAAGATTCTATACCGCCTTGCAAAAGACCATGGTACATGCATCCTGGTCAAGATGATAATCTTATGGTTTTGCAAGGTACTCGGTATATAGATATTTATTGTCCTGAGCGAAAAGAAAAAGCATCATTTATTGTAACACCCGACAAAATATACAAAAATGATAGACTATATTATGATGGTGCAGCAATGGTGGTTTGGCCTGCTGGTATATTTCATCGAATTATCAGCGGCGATGAAGGAAGCATCAGCATTAATTTTGCAACAAGAACGTCAAAGTTTAACCTAGATGATAATTTCAATATTTATAATTTAAGTGTTTATTCTGGTGAGTACAATGTAATAAAAGATGGTAGTGAAGATCAGCCAGATTTAATGTATAAATATCCAAATCAAGAGTTAAAATCAATGTTCAAAGATGAATAATGTATATAAAGTTCAATATAAATGATTTATCCAGCTATTTTGTTTTGATTCTATGATTTTCAATACTCGTTGTTTGTAGAACAAATGACTTAATAGAATATCTATAATTAATAACTTAATTTTACTGTGAGTAACGCGAAGTTGATATTTTAAATGTTCAAAGGTGTAAAAAGGTTAAAATCAACTTATTAATTAATTATAATATAATATGCCAGAAACAGAAAAACAAGAAAAACAAGAAACCTCTAATAAAATTGAAGAGTGTCATGATCTTAGTAATTTAAGATATAAAACACTTCTGGAAAATGGAAAAAAAAATCCGTTTCCAACACACAAATCTGCTGATGCTTCAAAGATTGAAGCTATTCTTGAAAATGAAATGAACATGAAAAAAAATCAACCTTGGTCTAGATTGGATAGAATTGAAAAAATAGAGAAACTTTCTCAATATGCAATAAGATATTGTCAAGAAAATAATCTTTCCGCAGCAGAGCTTTCAACAATGAAAACATATCTCACTGCTGCTATTAACCGTAACAGGTTGCTAAAGGTAAAAGATGTAAAATATAATAAAGAAACGGGAAAGATAGACTCTGTTCCATATTTACAATTTAATACAACAACTAGAAAGTTTACATTAAAACGTAGTGATAAGCGCACGTCAACATTAAGTTCTCTAGGAACCGGGACGAATACTACTAGAAAAAAACGAGACAGTAAAGGGAAAAATGGTAGTAATGATGATAATTAGTTAAATAAAAGTGTATATAAACATATCTGCGTTGTGATATACAAGATATGTTTGACTACACAACATTAAAAAACATCCTAGATGAATTAGTGCCACAACCATTAATTACTAGTGATGATCGTGCTGATCTTCTTGAAATGGCAGGAGAAATGTTAGATTATTATGTAAGATCGGATCCATTAATGTTTGCAGAACCATTATTTCATGAAAAAGTTAAAAATGATATATTTGAAGAAATGCACTTACAACTGGCAGATGTATTTAAATATGATCTCGATGAAGTGATAGAATATATAATTGATCAGGCTAGTAAATTATACTTTGCACATATTGTTCCACGAAGGTCTTACTTTAATTCAATAGTAGTTAAACCGCCAAATATAAATAAAATGCAAAATAAAATAGATTATTTGCGCAATATTCCACAGCCTGAACAGAGAACACCAGAATGGTATGAGTTTCGTCACATGTATCTTACCGCAAGTAGTATTTGGAAAGCATTTTCAACAGAAGGAAATCAAAATCAACTAATATATAGTAAATGTATTCCTATTGATACGAATAAATATTCCAGATTTAATTTAGATTCGCCACTACATTGGGGCGTAAAATATGAAGATCTGTCTATTAGCTGGTATCAATATCAATATTCTACAAAAATAGAAGATTTCGGCTGTATTCCACACAATTTATTATCTTTTCTAGCTGCTTCTCCTGATGGTATTAATGTAGATAAAACATCTGGAAGATTTGGAAGAATGCTAGAAGTTAAAAATATTGTAAATAGAGAGATTACAGGTATACCCAAGTTTGAATATTGGATACAAATGCAAATACAAATGGAAGTATGCAATTTAAATGAGTGTGATTTTCTTGAAACAAGATTCATAGAATATAATGATGCTGATGAGTTTTATCAAGATGGCAATTTTAATACAACTAATGATGGTAAGACTAAAGGTATAATGCTTCAATTTATGAAACACGGAACGCCTATTTATAAATATGCACCATGGAAATGTAGTGAAGAAGAATATAAATCTTGGGAGCAACTTACAATGAAAGATACAGAGATTCCAGGAGAATGTTATTGGTTACAAAATATTTATTGGCGATTAGATGAGGTTAGTGTTGTTTTGGTAGTAAGAAACAAATTATGGTTTGAATGTGCAACACCAATTTTAGAAAATATATGGAATATTATAGTAAAAGAAAGAAAAAATGGATTTAATCATAGAGCACCAAAAAAACGTATCAAGGCTGATAATAACAAAAATGATCCTAAAGATGAAATGAAATGTTTAATAGATCTTTCTGATATGCAAGTTGATACTATTAATTTATCTACACCACCAGTACAATCATTAATCTCTGAAAGAAAAAATATTATAATTAGTATTTAAACTAAAGATAATGTCAAAACTAATATTTAGTAATTTATTGTTGTTGATGTGAAACATAATAATTTACACGTGGGATCCCATTAGGAGCATTAGGCGGAGGGGTTATTTTTGGCTCTGTTGCATCATATAATCCCATACAAAATCCAGGTGGACTACAAAGTCCATTTGTAGGTCTTCTCCAATAACGAATATTATTGGTACCACAATGTTTGGCTGGGAATTGAGAATAATTTACAAAAATATCAGATGCGGACATCTTATCATATCCGGGATCTTTCTTAACCTTATATGTATCACTTAATATTAGATTATCTAGTGACTTTGGATACATTCCAGGTGATAATATTTCAAAACTTTCTTGATTAATTCCATCACCTATTCTAACAGTAGGAATGATAACACCTAATGTAACAATTAATAAAACTATTCCTATAATAGTAACAGTAGCTTTTATAGATAACATATAATATTAATAGAGATTTTTATACTAGGTTAAACTATCCCTTGATATTGGTTTAAAATGATCATTCTAATATAAACATACAATGGCGTCCATGACTGAACAAATGACAGTAACAAAGCGTAATGGGGAAAAAGAAGATGTATCATTTGACAAGATTTTAACTAGAGTAAAGAATCTGTGTCAAAATATCAAACCAATATTATCAAATATCAAATATGCGCAATTAGTTATTAAAATTGTAGATCAGCTTTATGATGGTATCTCTACAACATTAATTGATGAATTATGTGCTGAACAATGTGCTTCAGGAACAACAGCACATTTGGAGTATGGAGATTTAGCTTCTAGAATTATTATCTCAAATCATCAAAAAAACACTAACAATAGTTTTTATGAAACAATGAAACAATTGCATGATTTTATTGATCATAATGGTGTTCATTCACCTCTAATTTCAGTAGATTTGATGAAAACAATCGAATCTCATAAAGATATTATTTCTGAAACAATTAATTATGAAAGAGATTTTTTAATTGATTATTTTGGATTTAAAACATTAGAGCGTGCGTATTTGATGAAAATTAATAACATACCAATTGAACGTCCGCAACATATGTGGATGCGTGTATCTCTTGGTATTCATGGCAATGATATTGATAAAGCAATTGAAACATACAATTATATGTCGCAAAAATATTTTACTCATGCAACTCCAACACTTTTTAATGCTGGAACACCTCGCCCACAATTGTCATCATGTTATCTTATTGCTATGGAAGATGATAGCATTGATGGTATATATAATACTTTAAAAGAGTGCGCACAGATAAGCAAATGGGCAGGCGGTATAGGGCTACATATTCATAATATCAGAAGTACTGGTACACATATTAGAGGTACAAATGGTCTATCAAATGGTTTGACACCCATGTTGCAAGTATTTAATTCTACAGCACGGTATGTAGATCAAGGTGGAGGTAAAAGAAATGGGTCATTCGCAATTTATTTAGAGCCATGGCATGGAGATGTTATAGAGTGGCTTGATTTAAAGAAAAACCATGGTGATGAAGCATTGCGCGCTAGAGATCTATTTTATGGTCTATGGATTCCTGACGCATTTATGCAGGCAGTTAAAACTGATTCTGATTGGTATTTGATGTGTCCAGATGTGTGTCCAGGATTAGCAGAAGTATATGGAGAAGATTTTAACCAACTATATAACTACTATATTGAGAATGGCAAATATAAAAAACAAATAAAGGCTCGTGAGCTTTGGTTTAAGATTTTAGATGCACAAATGGAAACTGGTACGCCATATCTTTTGTATAAATGTAGTGCTAATTTGAAAAGCAATCAACAGAATATTGGCACCATCAAATCTAGTAATCTCTGCACAGAAATCATTGAATATAGTGATAAAGATGAGACAGCTGTTTGTAATCTTGCTAGTATAGGATTACCTATGTTTTTATCAGAAGATGGAGTATTTGATTATAATAAACTTCATAAAATTACAAAAATTGTAACAAAAAATCTAAATAAGGTTATCGATGTTAACTATTATCCCACGGAAAAAACTGAGCGTTCTAATTTGTTGCATCGACCTATTGGTATTGGAGTCCAAGGTTTAGCCGATGTAATGGCTATGAAGAAAATTGCCTTTACAAGCAATGAAGCTAAAGAAATTAATAAACTCATATTTGAAACTATTTATCATGCAGCATTAGAAGCTTCTTGTGAAATTGCCAAAGAACGCAGTGACGATATGCAAAAATTAGCAGATATTAATAATAATCATGAAATATTTTCTAAGTCAGTGCAAGAAAAAGGCGTAAAATGTGTTAAAAGAAGTTATAATTATACGATTATAGAAGAGTGCGTGAGTGAGCTTATACATAAGCATCTACCTATTTTAGCCGAAATAACGGCATGCTATAAAGCGAATTTAAACGGTCAAAAAACACCTGGTGCATATTCTAGTTTTGCAGATAGCCCTTTATCAAAAGGTCAATTACAGTTCGATCTATGGGGAGTAACACCAAGCAACATGTGGGATTGGGATACTCTTCGCCAAGATGTAATGAGATATGGTGTTCGCAATTCTTTGTTGGTTGCACCCATGCCAACAGCATCTACTAGTCAGATTTTGGGAAATAATGAGTGTTTTGAACCATTTACTAGTAATATTTATTCACGAAGAACAATTGCAGGAGAGTTTATGATAGTAAATCGCCATCTTATGAAAGAACTAACTGAAATGGGTCTTTGGAGCGAAGATTTAAAGAATAGTATTATTGCAAATAAGGGAAGTATTCAACATATTGATGGATTGGATGAAGATTTTAAAGAACGATATAAAATTGTTTGGGAAATGCAAATGAAGGATATTATTGATATGGCTGCTGATAGAGGCGCTTACATCTGTCAAAGCCAGAGTTTAAATCTTTGGATGGAGGATCCAAATTACAAGACTCTTACTTCAATGCATTTTTATTCTTGGCAGAAAGGTCTAAAAACGGGCATTTATTATCTTAGAAGAAAGCCACGCCACCAGCCACAACAATTTACTATTAATGTAGAAGGTGAACAACCTATTGAAAATAATAAACCAGAAGAATGCTTGATGTGTGGATCATAAATAAAAATTGCTTGAAATAAACTTATATATCATATATATCGTTTAATACATATGATAGCTTCTATTTTCAAAATAGATCATCTTAATACATTCCACAATAAAGTTCGTATATTTTTCCTAGTGACCTGTCTATCTTTACTATATCATATTTTATTTCCATTATACAAAAGCATCTAAGACAAATTAATACATCTGCCATTGAATCATGTGCCCCCTTTGGTTGATAATTAAATAGTTTAATATGCAATTCTGTTAATGTTGGATACTTATAATATGTACCACCATTATTACCAATACGCTGAATAGCACACAAGTTTTTGCTACTTTTCATTGTACAATATTCAGGTTTCTTTACCCCATTTCTAGTAAAATACTGTTTTCTATTTTGTCGTATCGCTTCTACCATAAACATACGTTTATCAAATGATAAATTATGTGCAACAACTTTATCTGCAATTCGTAAATCTTGATCAAAAGAATCCATTATAGGGACTATTTTGACTCCTTTCCTCTGAACCCTTGAATTATCTATTCCATGAATGGCACTGCTCTCTGCGGGTATATCGACTCCACTGTTAATTATATGATCCTGAACATTTAGCACTTCTTTATTATCGCAATCATATAAAATCCAACTGATTTGTACTATATGTGGCCACTTTTCCGTTTCAAGTATTGAAGTGTTTCGGCTTTCAGGCAAGCCTGTGGTTTCTGTGTCAAATACTAGAATCTTCATCTTAATCTATGAAAAGACTTTACTTCTAAACCATCTTCAATTTTACCACAAAAAAATATCTACATAATATTTATTACTACATAGAAATCAGCTTACAAGCGCGTTTGAAAGTTTGGAAGTGTAATAGTATAGAGATATTTATTTTTATCATGACTTAACATTGAACCTTGTATAACAAATTGCATTGTCACATTATCTATATTTTCATTACCTAATTTGATATTGTATGTTTTGCATGACTTATCTGTTTCAATTTTTTTATCGATCTTATCTAATTCACTTTTAATATAATCGAAAGCATTAGCAAACATATTTTCATCAACTACATTTTGATAAATCATATATGGACTAGTATTATGTGTATTTAGATAACGAGCAATTTCTTGTTTTTCTGTTTTAGAAGCATCCTTTGATATTGCCAAGATTATTACATTGATAGGTGTTTTATCTAGACAAAACATATTAAACCAGTTTGTTGTTATAAATTGTCCTGACAAATGTGTAGAGTTATAATTTATAAGAAATGAATATGGTGTAATTGCCCATTTAAGTTCGTTATTTTTACGTATAGCCAGATAATACTTTTTTCCATGATATGCTTTACAGGTTTGAAATGCCATAGTTTATATAGGAAGTTATAGAATATAAAAATATATACTTTACTTTCAATTTTTTAATCTATTAATTGCTATTTATGCAAATTGTCTACATATTCCAAATGTTTTTCTATGAAACTCTGTTATTCCGTGATCCTTGATACCTTGTATATGTTGCGCTGTTCCATATCCTTTATTTTTAAGCAACCCATAATGTTCGTCTAGAATAGGATTTTGTTGACAAATCTCTCCAATATATTTATCTCTCTCTACTTTTGCTAAGATAGATGCTGCTGCAATGTTTGTTATTTTATTATCGCCTTGTTCTATTGTTGTATATCTAATTGGCACAAACATACCTTCATGCATTTTCATAATAGGAGTAAAGTCGTTGCCATCAACTAATAGATGAGTATTACCATAATTAAGTGATAATTTATTCATTATTTCTTCAATTGCTTTATGCATTGCTTTATGAGTGGCAACCCGGATATTATATTCGTCGATTTCACTTGCTTCTGCATAACTAACAGCCCATGCTACTGAATTTTCTTTGATATAATCAGCTACGGCATTAATTTTTTTTTCTGAATGGAATCGTTTACTATCTTTCATATCTTTATGTTTATAATTATCAGACGTAGAAAGTACAACCGCTGCAGCATATACGCGACCAAACATTGGGCCCCTTCCGGCCTCATCAATGCCTATTTCAATATATTCATCATCAATATATTGTACTTGTAGTGTGGTTTTTGACATGTCTTTAATATACATATTAATCTTTATTATAGTTCAATTTACCAGCAAACTTTTTTCCAAATATACAATATAATGAAATTGCGTGCTATTCATCTATTTGTAATACTAATCCTATCCTTAGTTTTTTGCTCCTGTTTAGGGGGAAGTAGTATTGAAGGAATGAGCAGCGGACATGTAACAAAAGGTCAATATACTGGTCCTGCTGGAGACACTGTTTACACTTATACTAACGATAATACTAGTAATTCTGCTGCAGTTCATCATGGAAAACACGGAACTCAAGTAGTTACTACTAGTGATAATTATGACTCCTATAATCAAGGAGAAACAGCAAACTTTTATTACAATGCTCCTACAGTAAAACAACATGAAATTCCTCCTGGCGATGAAGATTTATATATTTTAAAATCACAAATTGTTCCACCAGTATGTCCTGCATGCCCTTCAAATGCTTCATGTCCCAGACAAGAGCCTCCTCCACCATGCCCTCCTTGTGCCAGATGTCCTGAACCTGCATTTACTTGCAAAAAGGTACCTAATTACAGAGCAAACGATCCTAATACTCTTCCTAGACCAATTTTAACAGACTTTAGTACATTTGGAATGTAAATCATAATTAGTATTTAATTCTAACTATGATTCTATTTAGCGTCTATAATTGCGCGTTTTACGACGACCTTTTGATTTTTTGCCTTTTGTTTTACGCTTTGTATTGAGTTTGCGTCCTTTAGTTTTCTTTTTACGCATTATTTTTCTCTTCTTTTTAGTACCATATCTTTTTATTTTAAGTTTTTTCTGTCCTCCCTGTAATGTAGACATATCAAAACCACTTTGCTGAATAATCTGTTTGTGTGAATCATCCATTAAAGCATATATTTGCTTTTTTGCTTCAGCATTTGATTCTGCGGTAAATGCTGCAACAAATGCAGCTTCCCCAGCCTCGCCCAGCCCTCCTGCTGCTGCTTGATTACCTTGTGCTATCATAGCATTGTATTTTGTGCGGTTTTGAACTCTTATTTGAGTAGCTAATTGAACCGCTTGTATAAAAGCATCTTTATTTGCTTGACTCATATTGCCCAAAACACGATTTAATGCATCACGTTGCTCAGGTGTAATGTTATTACCTTGGTGGCCTTGAGTAATTGCTGCCGAAGCATCATTTGCAATAACTGCTGATGCTGCTGCTGTTGCCGCGAATTGATTATCATCTCCTGGACATGAAAGCGCTTGTAAAGATGTGACAATATTAGCTGCTTGTTGTCGTACTAATTCACTTCCTCCTTCAACACCATTAGCAATTGCATTAAATGATGTTACGATTCCATCATAACCGCGAGATCCAATATATTGCAATTTACCAAGTAAAGGACGACTAACATTTTCTTTTACTGCGCTAAATAGCCCCAAAGGCATACTTGTTAAATTTTTCTGCGTTATAACAGTCATACCCAATGCTATTGCTGCAGTATAAACACTAGTAACTATTCCTATTAATGCAGTATTCATGATTTTATTCCTTTGTGCAATTTCCAAACATGATGTGCTTCCTGTTCCAAGTCCCGGAATAGATTTAAACAGTAGGGAGGATATTATACTGTAATCACTGACACATGGACGTTTTAACCAATTCATTGTATATAATATAGATCTCCCTTGTCTGTAGCAAAACTCAAGACCAGCACCCAAGACGCCGCCGACGTTTGCTGCATACGCTCCCCCAACACCGCCTAGAATTAGTGCAGTTGTTAATAAGTTAAGCTGGGTGGGTTCGTCGTCAAGAAATCCACCTCGCATATTTTTTCTACGTCCACCACGGTTTTTCTTACTACTTCCTCCACGAGCACACCCTACTGCTCCGGCACTCTGTCCTTGCATTAAACCTACTTCATACCCACATGTAGCAGCATCATTAAGACCCTGAAATGCCATGGATGCTGATTTCATACCGTCTTCAGTAGATGGAGTCACACGATAGAAAGTGCATGCATATTCTGAAATCTGATTTACCATAGTTTCTAGATTTGCAACAATATTTTTAGCATCCCCTCCAAAGGCACTAACGAATACAGGAGATTGTTCAGCCTTAACTAATGCTGACAATCCTGGATATTGAACATCTCCTTTGGCAGCTGCGCGACCTACTCCGCAACTCATTGATATATTTTGTTTTAAATCAATTGGTGCTCCAAGACCAGAACCTTCAAAATATCCTAACAATTGTCCTGCAGAATAGACTGCACCTACTTCTAATCGATATTTTTCCACGTAAAATCCTCTCTCTCTCCTCATATGATCTCCTCCGCTTATTAATAAGTTATAACCAACTGCAATATTTCTTGTACCTTCTAAAATCTCATCAATTTCACTAACTGCTCCTTGCTGATATGTTTCTGCTGGCATTATATCTACTTCCATTTCTGCTGCTGCTGCTGCCATTATATATTTTACATTTAGATTAAAATATACAATATTATCGCTTCTTTATTGTTTCTTTATCAATCACTAAAGTTTTACATTTTTCATCTTGTGGTATTATTTTCATAACGCACTTGGCTTTTTTACCATACAACGGCTCTGTGCAACCCTTTTCTATTTTTTTTTTAGTTTTTCTAAAATTAAAAATCTTAGGTTTTTCTTGAGTACATCTAGCTCTGAAATGTTCATAACGTTCTCTAACATCACAATATGATAAGCCAGATTTTTTTCCTAACATCTTATTAACTACTTCATGTAATTTATAAATATAACGCGAAAAACTATCCCGATCTTTCATGTCACACGTTCTTAATGGGTGTGCTTTAAAATTGCGTTTTAGATTTTCTCTACAATGCCGACATGGTAATACATTTTGCAGATTTAAAATGAATCTACGATAATTTTTTTTTTCTTTTGATGAAGGTTTTACAGGATAATTAAAGCTAATTGTATGTAAAGTATGCCACATTGCAGGCCCCCATATTGTAGTTAACATTCCATCGCCACTATAGTAATCTCTTTGTTTATAAGTTCTTTTTTTCTTGTTTTTTAAACAGCGCGTTTTATTAGTTTTTAATTTTTGCTTTCTTGTTTCTTTATAAGTCATGCTTAGTTTATAGATAGAAAAACTTATCTACAAAATATATATTCATGAAAGTATTTAACGATTTTGCTGAAAATACAAAAAACGATTTTTATTTAATTGCGTTTGGTATAAGTGCAATTGCCTTAACTACACTTAGCAAATCTTTGATTGGTAGAGTTACCTCTGGTATATTAAGAATATTAAGTGCAGTACTACTAGGATACGCAACAGTTGTTTTTGCTGGGCATATTAAGGATTTTTTTGTTTTAAATCCAGATTTTATAAGTGATTACAAGCATGCTGTCTATCGAAAAAATATTTTTGCTGGTTGCGGATTATGTATTATATTAATGTTTTTAACGCTTTATGCAGTTGTTTCTATTATCTTATAGCTTTTTCAACTAATATATTCACTATATTAGGTTTTTTATTAATAATATTTTTGCCTGTCACAGTTTTAAATATAGTAGTGTAATAATCTTTATCATTTATAAAATCTTTTCTATTAATTTCAATCAAAATACCTTCTTGATTTCTTAGTAGCATAGTTACATTTGATAGTTGCTTTATCTTTAGGCTAGTTCGTTCATGTATTACAGTATTTATCCTAATTTATAATATAATGAGTGTTGTCGAACAAGTAAGATCTACTATAGCTAATGTTTTTTCTAACAAAAAGCTATTAATTTTTTTAGTTTTAGCTGCTATATTCATCGTAGCAGCTATTTGGGTGTACAATAATTATGTTAAACCGCGCGTAGAAGCAGCTTATGTACCTAACAAGGAGTTTGTGCAAAAGTCTGATGAAGGTGGTGGATCTCACGCAGATCTTTATTTTTTCCACACTACATGGTGTCCTCACTGTAAAAAGGCATTACCTATATGGACAGATTTTCAAGCCAAAAATAGTTCAGTAAATGGTGTAATTATTAATTACCATACAGTAGATTGCGATAATGAACCGGAAGTTGCCCAACAATTTGGCATTGAAGGATATCCAACAATTAAATTAAAATATGGCAATAAAATAGCAGAATATGATGCAAAAACTGATCCAGATACTTTAAAACAGTTTCTTGTATCATACATTAATTAAAGAGAGGATTTGCTTTCTAACCACGTTTGAGTTTCTGTTATACCTCTTTTTATTAATATTTCGCGAAGTTCTTTATCACTAATACATTGAAACCATAAATTATAATCACAGCAGTCACTACATTCGAAAGCTATGATATTAGGAATATCATACGTTTCTCTAGAAGAAACATCTAATGATTTATGTGTTTTTTTCATCAAAGTTCTTGAAAAATCAATAAAACCAATTGATGTTGTAATAGGAGTATATTCAAGTGTATTATACATATTTCTTATAGCTAATATTTCATTTGGATTTACTTTATCTTCATCTAAGCAATGTTGTAAAGGAAAATTACATAACATTCCCCCATCTAAATATGCATCTTTTTCATGACACACTGGTTTAAACATAAAAGGAAATGCTGCTGAACATGCTAATGCTTTAATCAGCGGCATATCTGGATGACTTTTATGAGAAAGTAATTCTAATTTAAAAGGTTTTTCTTTATTAAGTTCAGTTGCCGTGAAATATAAATCTATATTATTAAAATTATAAAATTGCTTTAAAGTAACATCTTCTTGCAAATCTTTACCTTTTAATAATGGACTCATGCAAATATTAAAAACTTTTTCGCCATCTATCCCTTTATTATTAATTATTTCCATAATATCTGTTTTTATATCATTAAATGCTTTTTCCCAAGGTCGCTTTAAAAGATAATCATCTAGATCTTCCCAACTATAGCCCATTATAACGCAAGTTGCAATAAATCCTCCAATCGAAGAAGCATAAACAGACGTTATATCAGATAATTTCCAAAAATTATTTTGTGATAATGTTTTTAATGATCCATACGTTATTAAACCTGTAGGACCACCGCCGCTAACAACAATATGTTTTATCATGCTAATTTATTTACGTAATATCGTTTAATTCTTTTTCTTTTCTAAGTGTAATATGGATACTATATTTTCTCTAGGTGACGGAGATACAGATAATACTAAAATTAATCTGGATGACCTATATGAGAGAAAAAAACAGTCTGATTTAAATACACTGCGAGTGTACAACAGAATACTACAAAGAATACATACTAAAATTAAAACACATTCTAGAGTTAATAAAAATGAACAACATTGTTGGTATGTAATACCAGAAATGATTATTGGTATACCTAGATATGATGTAGCTGCTTGTACAGCATATTTAATTGATAAATTAAAAGAAAATGGTTTTCTTGTACGATACACGCATCCAAATCTACTATTTATATCTTGGGCAAGATGGTACCCTGGCTATGTTAGAGAAGAAATCAGAAAGAAAACTGGTGTACATATAGATGGATGGGGAAATGAAAAGCAAAAACAACAAGAAGACACATCTAGTAATGGTTATGATAAAAATGATTCTAATTTTCTTCTACTAGGACAAAAAACTAAAAATATATCAGAACCAAAGAAAAATAATGATTTCAGAGATATTACTACATATAAGCCTACAGGGAATCTTATATATAACAGTGAATTATTAAAACGTATTGAAGATCGCGGCGACAAAAATTAGTTATCATATAACCATCTTACATGTTCACCACGATAATCTGCAAATATTTGTTGTTTACAGATTTTTAGCCTTGCATTATTTTTTTGTGTAGCCATCATATGAAACGATCTATGCTCACAATCTATAATGTTATCTTTAAAAAAATAATTATTATACATAATATCATGTTTTTTTAGACACTCCACAATATCATTAATACTATGTAACTGTTTTGAATGGAAAGGTGTGTAGTAAGAATTATATAAACTTGTTTTATAAATACCAAATCCATTAAAAGATGATTGACAGTCCATATATTTTAAACTATTTTTACGCTGTTCTTCTAACTTTTTAAACATACTTCTTATAGTTTTAACTGGGTCTTTACTTATAAAACATGATACGGTGAAAGGTTTAATAGAAAGAGCCCAAAAATCATAATATCTAGTATTATCAAATGTTATTCCATCCCAATTATCACTATCATTAATTACATCTTTTATTGGATTAATATTCATTTCTTCACTACACACATCATCCATGTCCATTACTATAAAATAGTCTGATTTTTCAGTACTATTAGTTATTTTTTCCATATATCTATTTCTTGCATTGCAAATATTTAAAACTCTCTCTCGTTCACGATCTTTACTACATTTAATTAATGGCTTACTATTTTCTAAAAGCTCTATATTAAAAGTACCCTTTTTTTCTAATAGTTTTTCTTTTGTATTATCACTTGAAATATCAAAAGCAATATAAATTAACCTTATTTCAAAAATCTCTTTTAATTTTTCAATATTTTTGAAAACACAATCAATATATTGTTCACAATCTTTTGCACAACCACAAATTATAACAGATGGTTTTTTATTCATTATATATATCTGCTTTTTAAAATCATATATTTTACTAAAAATGTATGATTATTAATTATTTACTTGCTGTGGCGTTTAACCTTACGGCGAGTGTTTTTGGACTTACGGCAAAATGACCGCTTTTTACCCATGGACATCTTGCAACCTGGAGCCTGACGGCAGCTAGAAGTACGCTTTCCGCGGCACGCGGAAGCCTTAACGCGCTTGCGGTAGGAGCGCTTGGCAGAGGAAGGTGGCTTCTTTGCACCACCACGCTTAACCCGACGAGTCATCGAACCTGGCATAATATATTTATAGAGAGAAAATAATACATAAATTAAGAAAATCTGGTATGTTTTTAGGTTACGATGACTTTGAATTAACTAAAGATGGCTGGCTCATAACTGGAAGTAATACTGATTGTAAATAAGGTCCTTGCACTCTAGATTTTTCTAAATTACTTATTTTTTCCGTAGCAACTCGCAATGCATCTCTCTCTTTTGCCAAATCCTTTTTTATATCTTCAATATTTTCTTTAAAACCAGCCTTTTCTTTTCCTGTAGTAGTTGTTGTAGTTGTCATTGTTTTTTCTACGCCCTCATCTGTACCAATAACAGTGGCATCTGTCGGAGAATCCATTGTTGCTACATCAACACCTATACTTTTAACTGAAGCTTCAGGAATATTCTCTACTGGTTCAGAATCAGGACCAACACCTACGCTATTTGTCGTTCCTGTTAATTCTGATACTTCTGTTAAACTTTCCTGCAATGCCGCATTTAATTTATTCATTTGTTCTTTTGATGTTTCCATTAATTGTTTTTCAACAATCGCTTCAAATATACCTAACCCTTTTACAAAATCATCTTCGCACTGGAGATATAGGGACACTATTATTTGTCTTGCCTTAACTACTAGTTTTTGCAAACCATCATCTGTTAATTTTGGATTAACAATAACTTCTTTTCTACCAGTTTCTGAATTAATAATATTAGAAAACAGTCCAATTAATGGTGGATTAACAGTATTATCACCTCGCAATATTTTAATAAGATTATCTTGATTTTTAACAGCATTTTGCATCATAGTTTTTAAATGTTCAGCATATTGCGAGAATAATTTGTTTTTTAAACTTGCGGTATAACCTTGTGTATAAACACCTCCTGGTTTGCACCCCTCGCTTTTATGAAAATCTCTCAATAATATTTGTGAAAACTTTCTAACTAAAGGTTTTCCTGCATCATTCGTAGGCAGGGCGTCATTACCTGTAAATATTTTGTAAAAACTAAGCAAATCAGGTTCATAAACTTTCGTTCTCATTTTATCAGACATACCAGTAAATCCACCCTCATCGTAGTTGTATTCATCATAATATAGTTTCTCTAATTCTGGAACACCAGGCTCTTCTGCCAGATTTCTATCTCTTTTTCGCTCCTTGTCATAATTCATATCACAAAATCGTGGTGCTATTGTAAAATTAGCATCACTTGGTATATCAAAGTCTGACTTATTTACTAATGCGTTAATTCTTGTACTACATAAATTATGTTTTTCAATTTTTGTAGATGCATCTTTAGGTATATCATTTTTGTGCATTAGTGACGTTTTTACAGTTTGTCCAGTGCTATCTTTATAAATATAAACCGGATTAATTGTAGTTACTATCGCAGCAAATAAGTGAGCAATTTTAACATAAAACTTGGCTATACCAATACATATTCTGCGTTTTGTAGTAGCATTACTAACATCTAGATCAGGTAAGTTACTTTTTTTAGTATAAATTACTCTTTTATTCGTCATTTCATTTATTTCAATTCCATCTTTTAAACGTTGAGCTAAGTAATGAACCTGTTGATCATTAAGTTTTCTATCAATAATATCTGCTGTCATAATGGCTAAATCGTTACAATATTTCATATCAGAAAGATTTTTCATATCTTGAAAAGTTTGACTAGTAATATAGTTTGTTGCAATTAAATCGATTTCTTTGTATAAAACTGAATCTTTTTGTTCATTAGTTGATAATGTGTTGCCCATAACGATATATACAATGAAAACATTATAAAATTGAATTGTTTACTTTATAATATTATCTCTCCCATACAGAGTTATGAGTGATCTAAAAACTAAAAAGAAGCGTGATAAACATAGAAATAAAAAACAGCTTTGGGCACAGTTTGATGCTGAAATAGTTCCAGAAGATTCTATTCAATGTGTTTATGAAAGCAAAAATATTGCTGAAAGAACTTGTTGTGATTGTTGTGGATTTAGTTTACTAGTCACCCCAGAAGGATTTCCTGCATGTACTAACAGAAGTTGTGGTGTTATATATACAGATACTTTAGATCAAGGTGCAGAATGGCGATATTATGGTGCAGATGATTCATCTTCAAGTGATCCAACAAGATGTGGCATGCCTATCAATCCTCTTCTCAAAGAATCTAGCTTTGGTTGTAAAGTTCTTGTAAATGGAAAATCTACTTATGAAATGCGAAAAATTAGACGATACACAGATTGGCTTGGTATGCCATACAAAGAGAAATCACAGTATGATGAGTTTCAGAAAATTACTATTCTTGGATCTCAAGGAGGTATACCAAAACTAATTATAGACGATGCAATGCGATATCATAAAAAAATCTCTGAAGCAAAAACATTTAGGGGTCTTAATCGTGATGGCATTATTGCAGCATCAATTTATGTTGCCGCGCGAGTAAATAAGTTTCCTAGAACAGCAAAAGAAATTGCTAGTATCTTTCATCTCGATTCCACGGCAGCAACCAAAGGTTGTAAAAATGCTATTTCAATTATTAATGAGCTAGAATGCGATCTTCACAATACAGATAAAACATCATTATGTCATACTACTCCTGCATCATTTATTGATAGATATTGTAGCAAGCTCAATATTAATGACGAGCTCACTCGTGTTTGTCAGTTTGTAGCAATTAGAATCCAAAGAAATGGACTTATTCCAGAAAATACACCTCACTCTATTGCAGCTGGAATTGTTTACTTTGTATCTCAAATCTGCAATGTTAATGTTAGTAAGCGCGCCGTTAGCACAATTAGTGAAATAAGTGAAGTAACAATTAACAAATGCTATAAAAAGCTAACAGAAATGACAGATGATCTAATTCCAAAACCCATTCTTATAAAATATGTTTCATGAAAATATAAAGAAAGCATACGATTGTAGTATATGCCATTTGATAAATTAGAAAAAAACATAGAGTTAGGATTAAAGTTTGACAGATTAGAAGAAACCATAGAAAAGTATTCAAAGCAGTGTATAAATAAAAATAATGAGGTCATTAAAAATGAGGTGTGTGATAAAATGCTTTTGTATTTACAGAAAGAGATGTTGCCTAAAATTAAACAATAATGAAGAGGTTATATACAGTATGTTTCTATTTTTAAGCCATTCATTTTGTCTAGGTTTGTCAAAAAATTGATTTTAGCATTTTACAAATACTACTTTCATACCCAAAACGATACCCACACAATAAATCAACAAAATAGCAAAATGACCGAACCTATCCGTATTCCAAATATTGAAGACTATACTATGGAAATTATTAATGGACAACTTATAGTTACACCAAAAGAAGAATATATAACAGAGACTGAACTTGAAATGGTGACGTTGACAGGCTCAACGATTGAAGCATGCTTAATCAAAAAAGGAGAAGATACTATATCAACAGAAAATAAGAATTGGCGGTCTATTTTACTTAATATATATAAAAGTATGCAGCCTAAAAAAATACTTCAAAATACTACATTTAATTTCAAATTAACAGATGAAAATGGTGAAAAAGGTTATAATTGGTGCGATGATATTCATATGTCATTTCAAAACAAGGATGTCTCAGGAACACTCAAAGAAATAATTAATATGGTTAAAGTAAATAAATTAACTATTAAGTTGTCAATTAAATTACAAACAGGTAGAATTGTTCATTTTAAAATAGAATAATCGGCGTTTTACACCTTTGAACATTTAAAACGCCGACTTATTATATAATGTTAAATTTAATAATTTTTTCTATTTCCAACTCATATTTTTTAAATAATTCAGTTAATTTAAAATCTTCTACATCCTTATCTGTTACTTGTGGTTTTTTATATTCTATTGGAAAATGAGATATTTTGTTTTTTAATTTTTTTTCTAATTTATTTACTATTCCATCTTCAAATATTTCATTTGATTTTATAAATAATACATTATCTCTTTTTACATTTGTCCAACTATTAAATTGTTCAATCATTAATTTTAATAAGTTTTCATCTAATAATTCTATATAAGGATTATTACTAAGTTTCTTTTGATTTACATCCCAAAAACCACGACCTCTTCTTTTCTGTGATAAAAATGACTTTATAGGATTATCATAAATATAAAAAACAGGTATATTTACATCTATATAAGTGGGACAATGACATAATATTTTACTCCATAATTCACTTTTACATCTATAACCATTTTTTTCTAATTGATTTACCAAAGCATTAGAACAGCTTCCACCATAAGATATTACTAATATATCTAATTTATTTTCTTTTTTAATATCATCATTAATATCATTTAAATTATATATATTTTTTTTATTTAAACTTTTCATTTATATATATAATCAGCAGGATTTTTAAATTTACTAGGCATTTTAAATGTTCAAAGGAGTAAATATTCAAAGGTGTAATATTTACTTACTGTTTGTAAAGATAAACAATTATCATAATGGTATTTTGTTTTAACCCGTTTTATATTTAAAATGCCTAACGGGTTAATAATTTTCTTTCATGTAATCATATATGTAAAACCCAACTGAATTAACTAAAATGGTTCTAATTGCACAAATACCATAGCCTTGCCATAATTTTCCTTTTTTAAAAGCATTCCAGAATGATATATTAGTTGCCAATTGCCTACTTCGTATAACATCAATAGGATATGTTATTTCAGAAGATAACCCTGCAATTGCACCGGCAAAAAATGGATGTATGCCACATGTATTCTTAGCATAATCAAATGACCAAAAATAAATCGAAAATGCTAATGATTCTCGTAAAAATGTTGATGTTAATCCTCGTTGTTTATTTTTAATAATATCTTTCCAATTTAATATTTTTCCAACTTGACATTTAACTTTTCCAATGTCTGTTACATATACAATTGGAGCTACTACGATACCGCTTAAAAATCCAGCAGTAGGTATAGAATAGCCATGTTCATGCAATATATTATATGAACCAAAATTAAGAGAACAAATTAATGAACTTGTCATTATTGGATATTTTATGCCTGCCATCATATTTCGATAAGTAAAAAACAAAACTTTATTATTCTGGATTAATACTTTTTTTGTATCAAATGGATGTCCAATTATTGTTTGAAATACTCCAGATACAGCACCATATATATAATCGTTCATTGTGATATAATGAATAAAATGAACGATTTAAATTGTATTCATTATGGTATAACTAGCAGTTTTAATTGAAATATAATATATTTGGTAACATTCATATATAGATAATATATTGATAAACTATAATGGAGGAAATACCACACACAGTCTTTCTAATACCATATAGAGATAGAAAAAAAGAAGCTCAGTATTTCAAAAATTATTTTGAATTCTATGTTAAAGCTCAGCCTGGTATGAATAATAAAGTTAAATACTTTTTTTGTCATCAAAATGATGCTAGACCATTTAACAGAGGAGCAATGAAAAATCTAGGCTTTTTAACAATAAAAGGGTTATATCCAAACAATTGGAAAGATATCACACTAGTTTTTCATGATGTTGATTCTTATCCTCGTTCACATGTAAAATTACCATATACTACAACAAAAGGAACAGTTGTACATTATTATGGATTTAAATATACTTTAGGCGGAATTGTTGTAATAAATGCAGAAGATTTTGCAAATATAGGTGGA
>MDTB01223487.1_pt1 | contig 24159 bp, 30 predicted proteins | sample 811161 | NCBI WGS metagenome assembly MDTB01 (sample SAMN05326650, study PRJNA326480) | marine metagenome | isolation source: seawater | place: Mediterranean Sea | collected 2009
CGTATTTATATTGCCTAATTATTTAAAGTCAACTCTATATAAGGTTAATTATATCGCTAATTTCTTTATTTATTTGATCAATTGACCTCTCTCCATCGATCACTTTTAGTATATTCAATTTTTTATAATATTCAATCACTGGTTCTGTTGATTTTTCATACGTCTTATATCTTTTAATTGCTGTCTCTTCCTGATCATCAGCTCTTTTTTCTAAATTTTGTCTTTCTGAAATTCTTTTTTTTATAGTTTCCAAAGATACAGATAGCTTTAAAACTAAGTCAATTTTTTGCTCATACTTATTTAGTAAATTTTTTAGTGTTTCGACCTGTGTTAAATTTCTCGGATAACCATCAAAAATTAATCTATTTTTATATTTTTCATCAGAAATAAATATTTCAACTAATTTTTTGACTATATCATCTGAAACTAAAGAACCAGTGCTTATTATAGATGAAATTCGATTTCCTAAATTTGTATTATTTCTAATTTCTTTTCTTAGTAATTCACCAGTTGATAATTGATATAAATTAAACTTCTTTACTATAAAATCAGCTTGAGTTCCTTTACCAGCTCCCGGGGGACCAAATATAATTAAATTCATGAACTAATTATTTACCAAACTTAGTCTTCTTTATTAGTGACTCGTATTGAGAACTCATCAATCTAGTTTGCACTTGAGTAACTGTATCCATAGCAACTACAACAACAATTAAAATTGAAGTTCCTCCTAGATAAAAAGGTATAGGATATTTTGCAATTAAAAATTCTGGCATTAAACAAACAAAAGTTAAATACATAGATCCAACCGTCGTTAATCGTATCAGAATAGTTTCTATATATTCTGCTGTTCTTTCACCAGGTCTGATGCCTGGAATATATCCACCATATTTCCTTAAATTTTCAGCTGTTTCTTTTGGATTAAAAACAATAGATGTATAAAAAAAAGAAAAGAATATTATGCCAGATGCATATAATAGCATATATAACGGTTGTCCTTGAGTGAACATAGAAGAAATCCTTATTGACATGTCCGACTCTGCAAAACCAAAATTAGTAAGAGTAATTGGTAATAATAGTAAAGCGGATGCAAATATTGCCGGGATAACTCCTGCTGTATTAATTTTCAAAGGAAGATGGGATGACTCGCCTCCATACATTTTATTTCCAACTTGTCTTTTAGGATAGTTAACTAAAATTTTCCTCATTGCTCTTTCAAAAAAGACAATAAACAATACGAGAAGTATAATTAAAACGAATATTCCTACAATCATTAGAGCAGATAACGCGCCTGTTCTTCCTAATTCAAATGTAGAAGCCAAAGCTCTAGGTATCTCTGCAACAATTCCTGAAAAAATTATTAGTGAAATTCCATTCCCCACTCCTCTTAAAGTTATTTGTTCTCCTAACCACATCAAAAAAGTTGTTCCAGCAACTAATGAAATTGTTGTAATAACTCTAAATGACATTCCAGGATCTATAACTAAATTGCCAGCATTTTCTAAGCCTACTGATACGCCGTATCCTTGTAAGGCTGCAATCATTACAGTTCCATATCTTGTTATTTGTGTAATTTTTTTACGTCCAATTTCACCTTGTTCTTTTAAACTTTTAAAATAATCTGATACACCAGTTAACAGTTGGACTATAATCGAAGAAGAAATATATGGCATAATACCCAATGCAAATATTGCCATTCGAGTCACTGCTCCTCCAGAGAACATATTAAACATTCCTAACAAACCCTTTTGACTTGAAGCCATAATTTCTTTTAATGCAAGTGGATCTATTCCAGACAAAGGAACGTAGGTACCCAATCTGTAAACTATCAATAATAAAACAGTAAATAATATTCTGTTTTTTAAATCTTTTGCCTGACTAAAGGCTCCAGATGTATTTAAGCTTTCACTAGACATAATATGCTATTTCTTGATAATATTTATTTTACCACCAGCTTTAGCAACTTTTTCTAAGGCTTGTTTCGAGGCATAGTTTGCCGTGATATCAATTTTTGCTTTCAATTCTCCTGAACCTAAAATCTTTAGTTTAGAAAAATTTTTTTTTACAATTTTTCTTTTTTTTAAAGATACAAGATCTATTGAACTGTTTTTACTTTTTTCATAAATGCTTTGAATTTTCGATAAATTAAGTATAGCTATGTTTAATTTATTAAAAATTTTAAACCCTCTTTTTGGTAAACGTCTGTATAGTGGCATCTGACCGCCTTCAAAACTTTTTATTGCAACCCCTGATCGGGATTTTTGACCTTTATGACCTCTAGATGATGTTTTTCCTCTTCCAGAACCAATTCCACGTCCGACTCTAATTTTACTCTTATTATTCCTTATTAAATTATTTAATTCCATTATTTAGTCTCTCTTTTTACGATAATTTCAGATATTTTTTTACCTCTTATTGCAGATAAAATTTTAGGAGAATTTTGTGATTTTAATCCATTAACACAAGCTTTCAATACATTGTGAGGATTAGATGAGCCTAGAGACTTTGCAACAACATCTTGGACTCCTAATACTTCACAAACTGAACGAATAGCACCACCAGCAATTATTCCTGTTCCAGCTGGAGCAGATCTCATAAAAACTTTACCTGAACCATTTTTTCCTTTTACATCATGGTGTAATGTTCTCCCTTCTTTCAAGGGTATCTGTATTAAATTTCTTTTTGCGACTTCAGTGGCCTTTTTGATAGCGTCAGGAACTTGTTTAGACTTACCTTGTCCTATGCCAACAGATCCTTTCTGATTACCGACAACAACTAAAGCTGCGAAACCAAATCTTCTACCTCCTTTAACTACCTTGGTAATTCTGTTGATAGCAACCAGTTTTTCTTTTATATCACTCTCAATTTTTTTAAATTCAGCCATATTAAAATTTCAATCCATTTTTTCTTAGAGTTTCAGCAAAAGCTTTTATTCTTCCATGGTACTTGTATTCACCTCTGTCAAAATATACTTCGTTGATGTTTTTATCTTTTGCTCTTTTAGCTAACATTTCTCCTATTAAATTTGATTTTTCCATTTTTTTTGACTTATTTTTTTTTATATCTTTTTCTATCGATGAAGCAGACACCAATGTTTTGCTATTCTTGTCATCAATAATTTGAGCAAAAAAATTATTAAGAGATTTTGTTACACTAATACGATATCTATTTGTGCTAACTGATTTAAGTTTTTTTCTATTTCTTAATTTTCTTTTAATTTTTTTATTTATTTTTTTCATTTACTTCTTTTTACCTTCTTTTCTTAAAATAAACTGACCCTTTTCTGTAATCCCCTTTGCTTTATACGGTTCCACTGGTTTTAAGCCCTTTATATCTGCTGAAATTTTTGACACAAGATCTTTATCTACTCCGCTTATTTTGATAACTGTTTGTTTTTCAACTGATATTTTTATATCTTTAGGAATCTTAAAATTTACATCATGGCTAAATCCAATTTGTAAATTTAAATTTTCTCCTTTAATACTTGCTCTAAAACCTACTCCACTTAACTGCAGGGTTTTTTCGTGACCCTTAGACACTCCCGTTATAGCATTGTTTATTAAACTTCTGTAAGTTCCCCACATAATGCTTGTTTTTTTATCAATCTTTTTATTTAACGGTAAAATTTGAAATTCATTTTTTTCGTTTACTTTGGATGAAAAAATTTTATCATTAACTGTTAATGATTTTGTTCCTTTAGGTCCTGATATAATTAAGCTTGTACCTTCAATTTTAACTGAAGATTCTTTTGGTACAACTATATTTTTTTTTCCAATTTTTGACATTAAAATACCCTACAAATTATTTCGCCACCTACATTATTTTTTCTTGCTTCTGTATCTGTCATCACCCCTTTAGGCGTTGAGAGAATTGCTAATCCAAGACCATTCATTACTCTTGGGATGCTATTAGCTCTAGAATATATTCTTCTACCAGGTTTAGATATTCTTTTAATTTCTTTTATGACTGGATAACCTTCATAATACTTTAAATTAATTTTTAAAGTAGTTTTATTATTTTCTGTTTTTTCAATAAAGTAATCTTTAATATATCCCTCCTCTTTTAAAATTTTTAAAATATTTTGCCTAAAATTTGATGAAGGTATATCTATAGAGTTTAATGATCTTAACTGACCATTTCTAATTCTTGAAAACATATCTCCTATTGGATCTGTTAATGTCATATTTCTCCTACCAACTTGATTTTGTCATACCTGGAATTTTACCTGATGAGGCCATATCTCTTAGTGCAATCCTAGATATTTTTAATTTTCTATATACGCCATGCGGTCTTCCTGATACCTCGCAACGATTTCTTATTCTTATTCTTGATGAATTTTTTGGTAATTTATTTAATTTTAATTGGGCTGCAAATCTCTCTGATAATTCAAGCTTTTTGTTCTTGATTATTTTTTTTAAAGCAGCTCTTTTATTTGCGTATTTTTTTACTAACTTTATCCTTTTTAAATTTTTTTGTACTGCACTTGTTTTAGCCATTTATACCTCAGTTTTTTTTGTTATTTAAAGGAAAATTAAATTCTTTAAGCAATTCTAAAGTCCCTTCTTTGTTTTTGCTTGTAGTTACTATAGTGATGTCTAATCCTCTTATCTTATCAACCTTATCGAAATTTACTTCCGGAAAAATAATATGCTCTTTTATACCAAAAGAATAATTAAATGAACTGTCAATACCTTTTGATGTTAATCCTCTAAAGTCTTTAATTCTAGGAAGGGCTATATTTATTAATCTGTCTATAAACTCATACATCTTATTAGATCTGAGAGTAACTTTAACTCCAGCATTTGATCCTTTTCTTGTTTTAAAATTAGAAATAGATTTTTTAAATTTTGTAATAATTGGTTTTTGACCTGTAATAAGAGCAACATCTTCAACGCAAGCTTTTAGTTTTTTAGTGTCAGAAGCATCTTCTCCTAAACCCATATTTAAAATAATTTTTGATATTTTTGGAACTTCATGCTTATTTTTTAAGCTTAGTTTGCTGGCAAGTTTACCAATTATTTCTTTTTCATATGAAATTTTTAATCTTGGTATCATTTTTTACTTTCTACTTTTTTTTCTTTTTTACTTTGGTCTAGATTCTTGACATTAGACAGATGTATAAAATTTTCTTTTGATACAATTCCACCTTTGTTTTCTTTTGTAGGTTTTAAATGTTTTTTAATCATATTAATTGATTTAATTTTTAGTCTTTTTTGCTTCCTGTCTATCTCTAAAATTTCTCCAGTTTTACCTTTATCTTTTCCAGAAATTATCTTTACCTGAGTTCCTTTTTTTATAATCATATTAAAGCACCTCCGGGGCAAGAGAGATTATTTTGGTGTGTCCTCTTGTTCTAAGCTCTCTTGTAACAGGTCCGAAAATTCTTGTTCCAATTGGCTCCCCTTTCTCATCAGTTAATACAACTGCATTTGTATCAAATTGAACTTTTGACCCGTCGTCTCTATAAATTTCTTTTCTTGTTCTTACTACAACAGCTTTATGTACAGCTCCTTTTTTAACTTTACCTTTAGGTATTGCGTCTTTAACGCTTATTACAATTAAATCTCCAACAGAAGCATATCTTCTTTTTGATCCACCTAAAACCTTAATGCATTCAACTCTTTTAGCACCAGTGTTGTCGGCTACCATTAATTCTGTTTGTACTTGTATCATTATTTCATTACCTGCCAAGTTTTCTTCTTAGATATTGGTTTGCATTCAACAATTGAAACAGTCTCACCCTCTTTAAATTTATTTGTTTCATCATGAGCATGATATTTTTTTGTTCTTTTAATTACTTTTTCATAAAATGGATGTTTAAACTTTCTAGTTACCTCAACAACAATAGTTTTATTGTTTTTAGCACTTGTAACAACACCTTTTAAAATTTTTTTTGTCATTTTGAATTTTTTACAGTTGTATATAGTCTAGCTATATTTTTTTTTATTTCACTATATTGAGCAGAATTTTCTACTTGATTATTAATTTTTTTAAACCTAATGTTAAATAAATCTTTTTTCAATGTAAGTATTTTTCTCTCTGCCTGATCTTTTGTTAATTTCTTATCTTCTTTTTTTTTGCTCATGATTTTATCTTTTAATAAATTTTGTTTTAATAGGTAATTTTGCAGAAGCTTTGTATAATGCAACTCTAGCTACTTCCTCGGTAACTCCATCAACTTCGAAAATAATTCTTCCTGGTTTAACTCTACATGCATAATATTCTGGCGATCCTTTCCCTTTCCCCATTCTTACTTCTGTTGGTTTTTTCGATACTGGTATATTTGGAAATATTCTAGTCCAAACTTTTCCAGTACGTTTCATATACCTAGTAAGAGCAACTCTTGCCGCTTCTATTTGTTTGCCAATAACTCTCTCTGGTTCAGTGGCTTTTAATCCAAATTGTCCATAATTAAGTTTTACTGCTCTAGAAGCTTTACCGTGAATTCTTCCTTTGAAAGCTTTTCTATATTTAGTTCTTACTGGTTGAAGCATTTTTTACCCTTTCCTTTTTTTCTTTATCTACGTCTTTAGCCATTAGCTCGCCTTTATAAATCCAAACTTTTACTCCTATTATTCCATAAGTAGTAAGTGCCTCTGCAAAACCATAATCTATCTCTGCTCTTAATGTATGTGATGGGATACTTCCTTCTCTCAACCACTCGGTTCTAGCAATTTCGTTTCCGGCTAATCTTCCACTTAACATTACTTTAATTCCTTTTGCATTTAGCCTCATAGCTGATTGCATTGCTCTTTTCATTGCTCTTCTGTAAGCTATTCGTTTCACTAACTGTTGAGCAATATTTTCAGCCACTAAGTTTGAGTTTAACTCAGGTTTTTTAATTTCTTTTATGTTCACATTTACGTCGCTATCTGTAATTTTCATTATATTTTTTTTAATTTTTTCTATATCAGCGCCCTTTTTACCTATTACAAAACCTGGTCTTGAAGTGTGAATTGATACACTGCATTTCTTAGACGATCTTTCAATAATAATTTCAGATACTCCTGAGTTCGTAATATTCTTTTTTATATAGTTTCTGATTTTAAAGTCTTCTATAAGATATTTTCCGAAATCCTTTTTTTTAGCAAACCAGGTAGAGTCCCAACCTCTATTAATTCCTAATCTTAAACCTATTGGATTGATCTTTTGTCCCATTATTTATTTTCCTTTTTCATTTTTTTTTCTTCTAAAACAATAGTAATTCTACTAAATGGCTTCTTTATTGGGCTAGCTCTCCCTTTAGCCCTAGGTCGGAATCTCTTCATAACAAGAGATTTACCTACATAAGCCTCTTTAACAAATAAATTATCAATGTCATATTGGTTATTATTTTCAGCATTAGCTATTGCAGATTTAACTGTTTTGCTTACATCTTTAGCTATTCTTTTTCTCGAAAACTCCAAGTCTCTTAAAGCTAAATCAGCTTTTTTACCTTTTATAAAATTACAAACTAGTGATAATTTTCTAGGACTACATCTTACATTTTTATTAACTGCTTTAATTGTCAAACTATTTTTTTGCATTAGAAGCTCCTGGTTTTTCTGAACTACTTGGTGACGATGCTACAGCAGCTGCTTTTTTGTCAGCTGGCGTATGTCCTTTAAAGGTCCTAGTTGGTGCAAATTCTCCCAACTTATGGCCAACCATTTCTTCAGAAATAGTAATTGGAATAAAAGATTTTCCATTATGTATCATGAAGCTATGGCCTACAAAATCAGGAATAATTGTTGAATTTCTCGACCAAGTTTTAATAGGTTTTTTATTAGGGGCATCTTTTAGTTTATCAATTTTTTTTAATAAACTTGGATGCACAAATGGTCCTTTCCAAACAGATCTAGTCATTACTTTCTTTTTTTCCTTCGAGTTATAATTAACTTATCACTTCTTTTGGGTCTTCTTGTTTTCAGACCTTTAGCAGATTGTCCCCATGGAGAAACCGGGCTTCTTCCACCAGATGTTTTACCTTCACCTCCACCGTGTGGATGGTCGACAGGATTCATGGCTACTCCTCTAGTTTGTGGTCTTTTCCCTCTCCACCTATTTCTTCCCGCCTTACCAATTTTAATATTCTTTTGATCGGGATTTGAGACAACACCAATAGTACCTAAACAACTGCTATTAACTTTTCTAGTCTCACCAGAGGATAATCTCAATATTGCATAATCTCCGTCGTAGCCTGATAGAGTAATTGAAGACCCAGCCGATCTAGCTAATTTGCCGCCGTTTCCTGGAATTAGTTCAACATTATGTATCAATGTACCCGGAGGTATATCTTTTAATTCTAAAGAATTTCCAACTCTAATTTCTGCGTTTTTACCTGACTCAATTTTGTCTCCTTGCTTTAAACCTTGAGGACAAATGATATAAGATTTTTCTTTATCCTCATAAGTTATTAAAGCTATATAAGCTGTTCTATTTGGGTCATACTCTATTCTTTCAACTGTCGCTGATACATCTTTCTTTTTTCTAAAGAAATCTATAATTCTGAATTTATGTTTAGAACCACCACCAATATGTCTTGAAGTAATCCTACCGTAATTATTTCTTCCCCCTGTAAAATTTTGACCCTTAGTTAAAGGTTTGTACGGTGAACCCTTCCATAAAGAACTTTTATCTACTACTACAGTGCCTCTTGTAGATTTAGTATATGGTTTAAATGTTTTTAATGCCATGATTAGATTCCAGTAGTTAGATCAATACTTTGACCTTTTTTTAATGTTACAATTGCTTTTTTATAACCACTTTTATAAGACTTTTTACCTTGTCTTATTTTGAGTTTTGATTTTCGATTTATAATGTTAACTTTAATTACATTTACCTTAAATAATTTTTCAATATTCTTTTTTATTGTTTTTTTATCCGCCTTTTTATGAACTTTAAATACTGTTTTATTTTGCTCTGAAAGAATAGTTGCTTTTTCAGTAATAATGGGACTTCTTATAGAATCAATATGATTAATTTTTTTCATTAAGGATCCTTTCTTGTATTTTCTTTACTGATGTCGATGTAATAATGACATTTTTATATTTAAGTAAATCATAAATATTTGCTCCTATTTCATCTATTAATTTTAGGTCCTTGATATTTCTAGCTGATTTGTTGATATTTTTTAAAGAATTTTGATCGGAAATAATTAGTACATTTAACAAATTATTGCTTATTAAAAATTTATTAAATTCTTTGGTTTTTTTAACTTCTTTTTTTACATCAGCAAGAATATGTAACTTTTTGTCTGAATTTTTTTTAGATAATGTTTGCGCAAAAGCCAATTTTCTCACTTTTTTATTTATCTTTTTAATTTTATAGACAGAACCTTTTGGTCCGTGAGCTACACCTCCACCAACAAATATAGGGGCTTTTCTGCTTGCGTGTCTCGCTCCTCCACTACCTTTTTGAGCTACGATTTTCACTGTAGATCCCCTAATTTGATTTCTTTGTTTGGTTTTAGCAACTCTTGGTTTTGCATGATTTAATTGCCAGTCTATTACAAATTTAATCAGTTTGTGATTGACTTTTAATTTTACGATTTTATCCGATACCTCGATAGTCTCAGATTTTGAACCATCAATATTTAACAAAGGGAATTTCATTTATTTTTTTCCTTTAGTTGCTTGTGCTTTTTTTACTTTAGCTTCATATTTTTCTAAAATTGTTTTTTTGCTTGTATTTTTAACTGACTCTCTTAAATATACAGTAGAGTTTTTAGAACCTGGTATAGAACCTCTTAAATATATAAGATTATTATCCATGTCAGATTTAATGATCTCTAAATTCAACATTGTTCTTAGTTTATCACCCATGTGCCCAGCCATTTTTTTACCTTTAAAAACTTTTCCTGGATCTTGTCTTTGACCAGTTGAACCATGAGATCTATGAGACACCGAAACACCGTGTGATGCTCTTAAACCACCAAAGTTCCATCTTTTCATTACCCCGGCAAATCCCTTACCTATTGTTTTTGATTTTACATCAACAAACTTTTTATCTTTAAAAATTTCTAATCCAAATTCATTACCCTCTTTAAATTGTTCTACTTTTTCAACCCTAAATTCCTTTAAAATCTTTTTTGGCTCGGTATTCTTTTTAGTAAAATAACCTTTCATTTGTTTTGTAAGTTTTGAATTTTTTATTTTAAAAAAACCAACTTTAACAGCGTTGTACCCTCTTTTTTCATGGCTTATGACATCTAAAACTCTACCTTTTTCAACTTTGATAACTGTTACAGGTACTGATTGTCCGCTTTTCATAAATTCACGTGTCATACCAATTTTTTTTCCTATTAATCCTAAGCTCATTTTATATCTTTATTTCTATATCAACCCCTGAAGCTAAGTCTAATTTCATTAAAGCTTCAACAGTTTGTGGGGTTGGTTCAATTATATCAATTAATCTTTTGTGAGTTCTTGACTCAAATTGCTCTCTACTTTTCTTATCAATGTGAGGAGACCTTAAAACTGTATATCTCTCGATTCTAGTTGGTAGAGGTATCGGACCTTTTACTTGAGCTCCAGTTCTTTTTGCAGTGTTAACAATCTCTTCTGTTGAGAGATCTAAAATCTTATTGTCATATGCTTTTAAATGTATTCTTATATTTTGATTTTCCATAATTAAGCTAATTTCTTTGTTACTTCATCTTGAACATTTTGAGGAACTTTATCGTAATGACTAAACTGCATCGTATATTGCGCTCTTCCTTGGGTAGACGATCGCAAATTGTTAATATAACCAAACATGTTTGCTAATGGCACTGTTGCATTTATAGCAGTGGCATTTCCTCTTGCTTCAGTAGAGGCGACTTGACCTCTTCTACTGTTTAAATCTCCGATAACATCTCCCATAAAATCTTCTGGTGTTACAACTTCAACTTTCATCATTGGCTCTAGTAGTTTTAATGTAGCTTTTGTACATGCCTCTCTGAAACACATTCGTGATGCAATTTCAAATGCAAGCACACTTGAGTCAACGTCGTGGTGAAGACCGTCTAGAATTGTAACTTTATAATCTATAACTGGAAAACCTGCTAAGATACCACTTTCCGCTACGCTTAATACACCTTTTTCTACACCTGGTATGAATTCTTTTGGTATAGATCCACCTTTAATCTTGTTTTCTACTTCTCTACCTTTACCTGGTTCTAATGGTTCAACACTTAATGTAACTTTTGCAAATTGACCTGATCCACCGCTTTGCTTTTTATGAATATATGTAACTTCCGTTGAACCTAATATAGTTTCTCTATAAGCGACTTGTGGAGCTCCTATATTTGCCTCTACTTTAAATTCACGTTTCATTCTATCGACAATTATATCTAAATGTAACTCTCCCATACCTTTGATTATAGTTTGTCCAGACTCTTCATCGGAAGTAACTCTAAACGAAGGATCTTCTTTAGCTAATCTTCCTAGGGCTTCACCCATTTTTTCTTGGTCAGCTTTAGTTTTTGGTTCTACAGCAATCTCAATAACTGGATCAGGGAATTCCATTGGCTCTAACAAAATCGGCTTATCCTCTTCGCACAAAGTGTGTCCAGTAATAGTGAATTTAAGGCCTGCAAGCGCAACTATGTCACCTGTTGTAGCTTCTTTGATGTCTTCACGACTATTAGCGTGCATTAAAAGCATCCTTCCAACCCGCTCAGTTTTTTCTTTAGAAGAATTATAAACTGACGTCCCTGCTTTAATGGTGCCTGAGTATATTCTTATAAAAGTTAAGGATCCTACGAAAGGATCATTGGCTACTTTAAAAGCTAATGCAGAAAAAGGCTCATTATCAGCAAATTTCATTTGTAGTTTATCTTCAGAGTTAAGTTTTGTTGCCTCTATCGATCCAATATCAAGAGGGCTTGGTAAATAATCTATGACTGCGTCTAGCAAAGGTTGAACACCTTTATTTTTAAACGCTGAACCAGTAGTTATGGGTACAAAACTAAATCCTAGTGTTCCTTTTCTAATACATTTTATTAAATCAGTTTCAGATGGTTCTTTTCCTTCTAAGTAAGCTTCCATAAGTTTCTCATCTTCTTCTACAGCTGCTTCGACTAATTCTTTTCTATACTTTTCTGATTTTTCTTTTAGGTCTGAAGGAATGTCAACAACGTCAAATTTAGCACCTAGATCCTCGTTTTGCCATATAACAGCTTTCATTTTTACTAAATCGACAACTCCTTTTAAGTCAGATTCAGCTCCTACAGGAAGTTGCAAAACTAAAGGTTTGCAACCTAACCTATCTTTAATCATATCAACACATCTATAGAAGTCAGCACCAGTTCTATCTAGCTTGTTAACAAAGCAGATTCTTGGAACTTTGTATTTATCAGCTTGCCTCCATACCGTTTCTGATTGTGGTTCAACTCCTGCTACACCATCGAAAACACAAACTGCACCGTCTAAAACTTTTAATGATCTTTCAACTTCAATTGTGAAATCTACGTGTCCAGGCGTATCAATAATATTAATTCGATGGTCATTCCAAAAACAAGTTGTTGCAGCTGAAGTAATCGTAATGCCTCGTTCTTGTTCTTGTTCCATCCAGTCCATAGTAGCGGCACCATCGTGGACTTCTCCAATTTTGTGACTTTTTCCGGTGTAGTATAAAATTCTTTCAGTTGTAGTAGTTTTACCAGCATCTATATGAGCCATAATACCAATATTTCTATACTTATCTAATGTGTATTTAGTGGCCATAATTTATTACCATCTAAAATGTGCAAAAGCTTTGTTTGCCTCTGCCATTTTATGTACATCCTCTCTTTTTTTAATTGCTGAACCTTTGTTTTGTGAAGCGTCTAAAATTTCAGCATACAGTTTCTCTGCCATAGTTTTGTTTTTTCTTTTTCTAGTAGCATCCATAAGCCATCTAAGAGCTAAAGCTTGAGCTCTTTTCGATTTTACTTCTACAGGAACTTGATACGTTGCTCCCCCTACTCTTCTTGACCGACATTCTAAATTTGGTTTTACGTTACTAATTGCTGTATTAAATATCTTAAGAGGATCTTCATTATTTTTTGATTTAATCTTGTCTAGTGCGTCATAAAGAATTTTTTCTGCTGTGGACCTATTTCCATCATACATAATTGAATTAATAAACTTTGAAATAACTTCTGAATGAAACTTTGGATCAGGATAAACTTTTCTAACTGGTGCTTTTCTTTTTCTGGACATAAAATTATTTTGGTTTTTTTGCTCCGTACAGTGATCTTCTTTGTTTACGATTTGCTACACCCTGTGTATCAAGGTTACCTCTTAAAATGTGATATCTAACTCCTGGCAAGTCTTTAACTCGACCACCTCTTAGCAAAACTACTGAGTGCTCTTGTAAGTTATGACCTTCTCCAGGAATATATGCTGTAACTTCAAACCCATTTGATAATCTAACTCGAGCTACTTTTCTTAATGCAGAATTAGGTTTCTTAGGAGTAGTTGTATAGACTTTTACGCACACACCTCTTTTCAGTGGTTGCCTTTCCAATGCAGGGACTTTGTTCCTAGAAATTGGTTTTACTCTGCTTTTTTTAATCAATTGATTAATTGTTGGCATATATATATTTTTGAAAGCTGAAGTAAAATAGCCTGAGCGCTCTTTTATTGTTAGTGTTTAAGACTATATATTGTCTTACTTCTAACATTCAAAATGTGCCGTAAACTAACATCGAAATGACAAAAGTCAACATTCTCAACTATTAAAAAAACAGTATTTATAAGCTACTTTCGTCGTTTTTAAGCTGTTTGTTCAGGTGGCGTAGGTTCGGATTCTAGCTGTTGCTTTTTAAGTTCTTCTAACCGAGCTTTATCTTGTTCTCTAGCTTGCTTATCCCATGCGATTTTGGTTAATCCCGTTCCAGCAGGTACCAATCTACCAACAATAACGTTTTCTTTTAAACCTTCTAGGGTGTCAGTTTTGCCCTTAATTGACGCATCAGTTAGCACTCTAGTTGTTTCTTGGAAAGAAGCAGCCGATATAAATGAATTAGTTTGTAATGAAGCCTTAGTGATTCCCAATAGAACTCTTTCATAAGAGGTTGGTTTTTTCTTCAATTGTCGTAGTTCATCATTGATCCTGTTAATATCTAATAAATCTATCACCTCTCCAGTTAATAAGTCGGAGTCTCCTGGGTCTTTAATTTCAACTCTTTTTAACATTTGACGAACGATAGTCTCTATATGTTTATCATTTATTACAACGCCTTGTAATCTATAAACTTCTTGGACCTCACTAACAAAATACTCAGTTAGTTTTTCAACTCCTAGAATTCTCAAAATATCATGTGGAGCTGGACTGCCATCCAGTAGATATTCTCCTTTTTTAATTTTTTCACCTTGGTTAAAGTTAACATGCTTGCCTTTAGGAATTAAATAATTTGAAGTTTCACCGCTTGATGCAACAATTGAGATTTTTTGTTTACCTCTTACTTCTTTACCAAATTCTATAACACCGTCATTCTCTGCTATAATCGCACTATCTTTAGGTCTTCTTGCCTCAAATAACTCAGCTACTCTTGGAAGACCGCCTGTAATGTCTTTCGTTTTAGAAGTTTCTTTTGGTAGTCTTGCTAAAACGTCTCCAGCAGAAATTTTTTGACCATCTTTAACAGACAAAATTGTATCTGGTACTAAATAATATCGCGCTTCATTTCCATCAGCCTTTTTAATTATTTCACCTTTTTCATCTCTTAAAGTTATCCTCGGTTTAAGTTCTGAGTTTTTTGATAGAGACTTCCAATCTGTAACCGATTTAGAAGACAATCCTGTAGCATCATCGAGCGTCTCAGTTAAAGAAAGACCTTCTGTTAGATCCATGTAGTTTACTATTCCGCCTGTTTCTGCAATTACAGGTAATGTATAAGGATCCCATTCTGCTATTTTTTTTCCTTTTTCTATAACTTCGCCATCTTTAAAAAATAGTTTTGAACCGTAATTAACCTTATAAATCGCAAGCTGTCTTTCACTATCATCCTCTATGCTGAGTTGTGTATTACGACCCATCACTATGATGTTCTTTTTTGAGTCTTCAATTAGATTTTTATTAATTATATTCAACTTTCCTTTACTTTGAGAAATTATTTGTGACTCTTCTTTAATTTGAGCTGTTCCTCCAACGTGAAATGTTCTCATTGTAAGTTGTGTTCCTGGCTCACCAATTGATTGTGCCGCTATCATTCCAACAGCTTCCCCTATGCTCACCAATTTTCCTCTTGCTAAATCTCTGCCATAACAGATCTGGCAAACTCCTCTAGTAGAAGCACAAGTAATTACTGAATAAACATTTACTGACTTGACTCCAGCAGCGTCAATTTTCTCGCAGTCAAATTCATCAATAAGTTTACCTTTTTTTATTATCACTTCACCAGTTACAGGATTTTTTATGTCTTCAGCGATAACTCTTCCTAATACTCTTTCTGATAAACTAACAAGAATATTTCCACCTTCTATAATTTCTGAAATTGTTACTGAAGATCTTTTCTTAGGATCACATTCGGCTTTTGTTATCTGAACATCTTGTGCAACATCACAAAGTCTTCTTGTTAAATAACCTGAATTAGCTGTTTTTAAAGCTGTATCGGCTAAACCTTTTCTAGCGCCGTGAGTTGAATTAAAATATTCCAATACAGACAAACCTTCTTTAAAATTTGAAATAATAGGAGTTTCGATAATTTCACCAGATGGTTTAGCTATAAGACCTCTCATTCCAGCTAATTGTTTCATTTGTGCTTGAGAACCTCTAGCACCAGAGTCTGCCATCATGTAAACTGAATTAGTTTCAATTCTATCATTTTCGTAAACCTTTTCAGCTGATGAAATTTCTTTCATCATTTCATTTGCAACTGTGTCAGTACATTTTGACCACACATCAACTACTTTGTTGTATTTTTCACCTCGTGTAATCAAACCGTCTGAGTATTGCTTCTCATATTCTTCAATCTTTTTTTTTGTACTATTAATTAGATTTTCTTTAGTTTTAGGTATCAGTAAATCATCTTTACCGAATGATATGCCGGCTTTAAACGCGTGTTTAAAACCTAGGGTCTTTATTCTATCGCAAAAAATAACTGTTTCCTTTTGTCCGCAAAATCTAAAAATTGTGTCTATTACTTCTGACACATTTTTCTTAGTAAGTAATCTATTAATCAGACTGAATTTAATATTTTTATTTAAAGGAAGGAGGTTTGCGAGTAAAAATCTTCCTGCTGTACTTGTGTATTTCTCAATTTTTTGAGAACCATTTTCATCGATTGTTTTAAAAATAGATACTATTTTTGAATGCAAACTTATAAATTTACTTTCAAGAGCTTGTTCGATTTCGTCAACACCTGAAAAAATCCCCTTAGGTTTTTTTTCATTTTCATCTGCTTGTGATAAATAATATATACCTAAAACTATATCTTGACTTGGAACTATAATTGGTTTTCCATTGGATGGGCTTAGGATATTGTTTGTTGACATCATTAAAACTCTTGCTTCTAGCTGAGCTTCTAAACTTAATGGAATATGAACTGCCATTTGATCGCCGTCAAAATCAGCATTAAATGCAGCACAAACTAGAGGATGTAACTCAATTGCATTTCCTTCAATTAACTTTGCCTCAAATGCTTGAACACCTAACCTGTGTAAGGTTGGCGCTCTATTTAATAATATTGGATGTTCTCTAATTATATGTTCAAGACAGTCCCAAACCTCGCTTTTTTCTTTTTCCACTAATCTTTTGGCTTGTTTTATAGTTGTTGCTAAACCTAGCTTGTCTAATCTTGCGTACAAAAATGGTTTAAATAATTCAAGAGCCATCTTTTTAGGCAAGCCACACTGATGTAATTTTAACTCGGGTCCAACTACAATTACGGATCTTCCAGAGTAATCCACTCTTTTACCTAATAAATTTTGTCTAAATCTACCTTGTTTTCCTTTAAGCATTTCAGCAAGTGATTTTAAAGGTCTCTTGCCTGTTCCTGTTATTACTCTTCCTCTTCTTCCATTATCAAATAAAGCATCAACGGATTCCTGGAGCATCCTTTTTTCATTTCTAACAATGATATCCGGTGCTTTTAAGTCTAACAGTCTTTTTAATCTATTGTTTCTATTTATTACTCTTCTATAAAGATCATTCAAATCTGAAGTAGCAAATCTTCCTCCATCTAAAGGTACAAGAGGTCTTAATTCTGGTGGAATTACTGGAACGGATGTTAAAATCATCCACTCAGGTTTATTTCCTGAAATAATGAAAGACTCAATAAGCTTCAATCTTTTGATTGTTCGCTCTTCTGTTACTTTTGATTTAATCTCAGCTAAAGAATCTCTTAATCTTTTTTGCTCCTTTTTAAGATCTAAATTTACTAGTATCTCTCTTACTGCCTCAGCTCCGATACCAGCTGTAAATGCGTCTTCACCAAATTCGTCTTGTGCTTTAATTAATGCTTCTTCAGATAATAATTGGCCTTTTTTAAGAGTTGTAAGTCCTGGCTCAATGACTATAAAGCTCTCAAAATATAAAACTTTTTCTACTTCTTTAAGCTTCATATCAATGCCTAGAGAAATTCTGCTTGGTAAGGACTTCAAAAACCAAATATGTGCAACTGGACAAGCTAAATCTATATGTCCCATTCTTTCTCTTCTGACATTTGATTTTGTTACTTCAACACCACATTTTTCACATATAATGCCTCTAAATTTCATTCTTTTATATTTTCCACACAAACATTCATAATCTTTCACTGGTCCAAAGATACGTGAGCAAAATAAGCCGTCTTTCTCAGGTCGAAATGTTCTATAATTAATGGTCTCAGGTTTTTTAATTTCACCATAAGACCAAGATTTAATCTTTTCAGGACTTGCTAACGTTATTTTTATACTATCAAAATTATTTTCAGTTACTAGATTTTGATTATCAAAGTTTTTAGTTATATTTTTTTCCATATTAATTTAATTCAATATTAAGTCCTAAAGCTCTTATTTCTTTAACTAAAACGTTAAAAGACTCTGGAACTCCTGACTCAAAATTATTATTTCCTTTAACTATAGTTTCATAAACTTTAGTTCTTCCAGCAACATCGTCGGATTTTACAGTTAAAATTTCTTGAAGAGTGTAGGAGGCTCCATAAGCTTCTAAGGCCCAAACTTCCATTTCACCAAACCTTTGGCCTCCTAGCTGAGCTTTTCCACCTAACGGTTGTTGAGTAACTAAACTATATGGGCCAGTCGATCTAGCGTGAATCTTGTCTTCTACTAAATGATTTAATTTTAACATGTAAATAATTCCTACAGTGACTGGACGATCAAACATCTCTCCAGTTTGACCATTCCATAAATGTGTTTGTCCAGAATTAGGTAATTTAGCTAAATCTAACATATCATTAATATCTTTTGTGCTAGCACCATCAAAAACTGGAGTCGAAATTGGCACACCTTCAGAAATATTTTGGACTAGTTCAGCTATTTCTTTTTTTGATAATTTTGAAATAACTGTATCGTAATAATCTTTTCCATAAATATCTTTTAATTTGCTTCTAATTTTTTCAATTTGTGAGTCAAAATCTTTCAAATAAGCTTTTATCTGCTCACCCAGTTCTGAACAGGACCATCCTAAGTGAGTCTCCAAAATTTGACCCACATTCATACGACTTGGAACTCCTAACGGATTAAGTACAATATCTACAGGTTTTCCATTTTGCATATAAGGCATATCCTCTACAGGAACTATTTTACTAACAACTCCTTTATTTCCATGTCTACCTGCCATTTTATCTCCTGGCATGAGCCTTCTCTTAACTGCAACAAACACTTTTACAACTTTCATAACTGTTGGCAATAAATCATCGCCTTGTTGTATTTTTCCAACTTTATCTTCAAATCTTAATTTTATATCTTCAGAAGCATTATCAAACTGACTTTTCAATTTCTCTAAATCATTATTTAACTCTTGTTTCTCAAATGATATTTTCCACAAATCTTTAAGTGTTAAAATTTCGAAATCATTCTGATTTAATGTTGTCCCCGGTTTAAGATTTTTATATTGTTTATTAATTCTTTGGTTATTTAAGAGATCTATGGCTCTTAATTTAATATTTCTATTTAAAATTTCTTCTTCTACTTTTTTGTCTTCTTGAACTGCCTCTATTTCAGCTCTTTCAATAGCGATTGACCTTTCATCTTTTTCTATACCATGTCTATTAAAAACTCTAACATCGATAACAACACCGGCACTTCCAGATGGTAATTTTAGAGAGGAGTCTCTCACGTCAGTCGCCTTTTCACCAAAAATAGACCTTAAAAGTTTTTCTTCAGGACTGGATGAAGTCTCACTTTTAGGTGTAACTTTTCCAACTAATATATCACTAGGTTTTACCTCTGCACCAACGTATACAATTCCAGACTCATCTAAATTTCTTAAACTCTCTTCACTAACATTTGGTATATCTCTTGTAATTTCTTCTGCACCTAGTTTAGTATCTCGAGCCATTGACTCGTATTCCTCAATATGAACTGAGGTAAAAACATCATCGGTTACACATCTTTCGGAAATTAAGATTGAGTCTTCAAAATTATAACCCTGCCATGGCATAAAAGCTACAGTAACATTTTTCCCTAAAGCTAGTTCACCAAGTTTTGTTGCCGGGCCATCTGCTATAATGTCGCCTTTCTTAATTTGATCTCCTACTTTAACTAGAGGTTTTTGATTAATGCAAGTGTTTTGATTAGATCTTTGGAATTTTGAAAGATTGTAAATGTCTACGGCTGATTGAGAAAGATTTGTTACTTCAGTTGCTTTGACTACAATTCTTTTTCCATCAATTTTATCTACTATTCCATTTCTCTTCGCAACTATAGTTACCCCCGAGTCTAGAGCTACGTCTGACTCTATTCCAGTCCCAACTAGAGGAGACTCTGGTTTTAATAAAGGAACAGCTTGTCTCATCATATTTGAACCCATTAAAGCTCTATTGGCATCATCATTTTCTAAGAAAGGTATCAATGCAGCTGCTACCGAAACTAGTTGTTTAGGAGAAACATCTATAAAATCTATATTTTCTTTATTAGATAATTCAAAGTTTAAATTTTTTCTACATGCAACTAGTTCCTCTTCAAAAGAACCATCTTTTTTTAAAACAGAATTAGCCTGAGCAATAGTATATTTTTCTTCTTCTATAGCTGATAAATATTTGATTTCAGAAGTAACTTTACCATTAATAACCTTTTTGTATGGGCTTTCAATATAGCCAAATTTGTTTACCCTGCAATAAGTCGCTAAACTATTAATTAGACCGATATTTGGTCCTTCGGGAGTTTCTATTGGACAAATTCTACCGTAATGTGTGGGGTGAACATCTCTGACCTCAAATCCAGCTCTTTCTCTAGTTAATCCTCCTGGACCCAATGCAGATACTCTTCTTTTATGAGTTATTTCTGACAAAGGATTTGTTTGATCCATAAACTGAGAAAGTTGTGAAGTAGCAAAGAAATCTTTTAAAGACGTGGTAATTGGTTTTGCATTAATTAAATCTTGAGGCATTGCAGACTCAATTTCTAAAAAGGTTGACATTTTTTCTTTGACTGTCCGCTCCATTCTTAACAGACCAATTCTAAATTGGTTTTCCACTAATTCACCAACAGATCTTACTCTTCTGTTTCCAAGATGATCGATATCATCTACTTCCCCTTTTCCATCTCTTAAATCTAGCATAAATTTAATAATTGAAACTATGTCATCAGTACCGAGGATAGTTTTTTTGTCACTAGTATTTAAATTAAGTTTAGAATTAAGTTTAACTCTTCCAACTTCCGATAAATCATATCTTTCTTTTTTAAAGTATAAATTATTAAATATTTCTTCAGCAACTTCAAAAGAAGGTGCCTCACCTGGCCTTAAAACTTTATATATATCATTCAAAGAGTCTTGTTTGTTTAGATTTTTATCAACTTTAAGAGTTTCTAAAAGGTAGGGGCCTTTATTAATAGGATCTACATTTACAAGGTTTAAATTTACTTCACCTTGATTAACAATCTTATCAAGTTGTTCCTCTGTTATATCAAAACCTGCGGAAATAATTATTTCTCCAGTTTTGTCTTTAATATCACTCGCAATATATTTGCCAATTATTTGATCTCGTGAAGATAGAATTGATTTTAAACCCTTTTCTTGTAATTTTTTTGCAATAACAAAATTTAATTTTTCTCCTTTTAAAAGAACTTTTTTACTATTTTTAGAATCTATTAAATCGTATGATAACTTTATCGGTCTCTTATAATTTTCTGGATTAAAATCTGTGATCCACATTTTTGTATTACTGTCATAAATGTACTTATCTATACTATAGAAGGTATTAATTATCTTCTCTTTAGAAAAACCCAAAGCATATAAAATAGTAGTGATTGGTAATTTTTTCTTTCTATCTATTCTAAAATATAAAATATCTTTTGGATCAAATTCAAAATCTAACCAAGAACCCCTGCCAGGAATAATTCTACAATTAAACAAAAGTTTTCCACTTGCATGTGTTTTGCCTTTATCATGGTCAAAGAAGACTCCAGGACTTCTGTGCATTTGGTTAACCACAACTCTTTCTACCCCATTAGTAATAAAGGTTGCGCTAGGTGTCATTAATGGTAAGTCACCTATGAAAACCTCTTGCTCTTTCGCTGAAAGAATTTGTTTTGTATTATTTTCTGCATCTATGTCATAAACTACTAATCTTAGATTTGCTTTTAAAGCAGCTGAGTAAGAAAGACTTCTCTGTTTGCATTCAATTACATCAAATTTAGGTTTTTCTAGTTTGTAGGAAATGTATTCAAGTGTTGACTTTTCACTTCCATCTTCAATTGGAAATATACTTTTAAAAACTTTATCAATCCCCTTTGATAAATCTTTCATTTGCTCTTCTAAAGTTTTAGATTCAAGAAATTCGTTATATGAATTTTTTTGAACTTCTATTAGATTTGGAATTGATAAACCTTCTACGAGTTTACCGAAGTTTTTTCTTATATTTTTCTTTTGAGTAAAAGATAATTGCATTAATAATAAAAAAATTTTACTGTATCTATCATGTTACAGTAAAATTCAGTCTTAAATTTTGTTTACTTTAATTCTACTTTAGCCCCGGCCGCTTCAAGTTTTTTCTTAAATTCTTCGGCATCCTTTTTTGCAACACCACCTTTAACTTCTTTTGGTGCCGCCTCAACTAAATCTTTTGCTTCTTTTAATCCTAAGCCTGTTATTGCTCTTACTTCTTTAATAACATTAATTTTTTTATCACCTGCTGATGCTAAAAATAATGAGAATTCAGATTTTTCTTCACCTGCTGGAGCTGCTGCTGCTCCTGGTGCTGCTGCTGCAACTGGTGCTGCTGCTGTCACTCCCCACTTTTCCTCTAACTGCTTTGACAATTCAGCTGCCTCTACTACTGTTAATGTTGAAAGTTCTTCGATAATTTTATTTAAGTCTGCCATTTTGAATCCTATGAATTAATTTTTTAAACTCTTTGCGCGTGCTAAATTAGCAATTTTTGAGCCAGGTGCAAGTAAAATACTCACTAATTTTTGAGCTGGAGATGACAAAATACCCACAATTTTGGCTCTAGCTTCTTCCAATGAAGGTAGTGTGGCGATTATAGCCACTTCATTTTGATCCAAAACCTTGCCATCCATGAAGCCTGCTACAATTTTTAATTTACTGTTACTCTTTGCGAATTTAGTTAAAATTTTTGCTGTTGATATTGGATCTGACGAAATAGCAGCAGCTGTAGGTCCAGTAAAATATTTTTCTAAATCTTTAACAGGTGTATCTTTAATTGCAATTTTTGTAATTCTATTTTTTGTAATTTTAAAAAGTATACCTTTTTCTCTAAGCTCTTTTCTTAATTTATCTAATTCATTTACATTTAAACCTTGGTATTGAGCAATCATTACTGACTCGTTAGATGTAAAATTTTTTTTCATCTCCTCTACATAATTTTTCTTTGCTTGTTTATTCATCATAATTATTTAGCTCCAATTCTATAAGATATTCCCATTGTTGAAGTAACAAAAATATTTTTGATAAACTCACCTTTAATTGTCTCAGGTTTTTCTTTTTTTATAAAGTCCATTAAAACTTTATAGTTTTCCAATAACTTATCGCTAGAAAAACTTTTTCTTCCTATGGAGCAGGATAAGTTGCCATCTTTGTCATTTCTTATTTCCGTTAATCCATTTTTAATATCATTCACCGCTTTAGAAACATCATTAGTTACAGTTCCTAGTTTAGGATTAGGCATCAAACCTTTAGGTCCTAAAACCTTTCCATGCTTACCAATCTTACCCATCATTGCTGGAGTACAAATTAATTTTGTAAAGTCAATTTTTCCTGAAGAAATTTTTTCAATTAAGTCATCTGATCCAATTACTTCTGCACCACTTTTCTTAGCTTCATCTATTTTTGTAGACTCACAAAGAACAGCAATTTTACTTTTCTTTCCTGTTCCATTTGGTAGTTTGACTACGGTTCTTAAACTTAAGTCACCACCTTTTGATTGCTTCAAATTTATCTTTAGTGAAATATCAATAGACTCATCAAATTTAGTAGTTACATTTTTTTTTACTAATTCAACTAATTCTTTAATCTCAATCTTTTTATCTTTATTGTGAGACTTTTTCAGTAGATTATATCTTTTAGATCTTTTTTTCATTATTCCTTAACTTCAATTCCCATGGATCTAGCTGAACCACATATTATTTTTGTCGCTTCTTTAATATCAAATGCGTTTAAATCTTTCATTTTTTCTTTAGCTATAGCTTCTGCCTGTTTCATAGTAATTGAGCCAGCTACAACTCTACCTGGTTCACTAGAACCACTTTTAAGTTTTGCTGCTTCTCTAATAAAATGAGATGCTGGTGGAGACTTGATTATAAAATCAAATTTTTTATCTTTATATACAGTTATAACTACTGGTACTGGCTTGCCCATAAAAGCTTTTGTTTTTTCATTGAAAGCCTTACAAAATTCCATGATATTTATTCCTCTTTGTCCTAATGCAGGACCAACCGGGGGAGCAGGATTAGCCTGTCCACCTTTAATCTGTAACTTTACGTATCCTGTAATTTCTTTTGCCATTTAATTTTTCTCCACTTGATGAAATTCTAAATCAACAGGTGTAGCCCTACCAAATATAGAAACTGAGACTTTAAGTCTAGATTTTTC
>MDTB01184510.1_pt1 | contig 24155 bp, 12 predicted proteins | sample 811161 | NCBI WGS metagenome assembly MDTB01 (sample SAMN05326650, study PRJNA326480) | marine metagenome | isolation source: seawater | place: Mediterranean Sea | collected 2009
GAGGAGTGCACCAATCGCTCCGAGGACTGGGTTCACATCCCCAAACACTGCCTCGGTGAAGGAGGGGTCACTTTGCGGACGAACATCGACCGACGGACCGTTACCGGTTGCACCGCTATCAAGAACAACTTCAATCCACTGCAACCCTTCTTGCTCTGGAGCCCAATCGATGAGAATTGTGCCGACGCCACCTTCTGCAACGTCGACTTCGGTCTGACGCAGGATTTCAGATGTACCGTCTGCACGAACAATGGAGATGGTTGCAGCACTGGTTCCGTCCAAGGTACCGACGTTCTTTACAAAGATCTGCACGGCAGTTGAATCACCGGTTTGGAGATTCAATCGAGAGTATTCCATGGCTGGCGTTTCCAGTTCAAATTTCGGTTGTCGCCATTCCATTAACCAAGAAGTAACGGCGTTCCCTGCTGATTGCCCTTCTCCTCCAAGAACAAGGTTTCCTGCAAGGTCTCGGCCTTCAATGAGCACATAGACAGTAAATCGATCAATGAGCATATCATCGGTGATAACACTCAAATCCATGGTACCTGTTCCGATAAGATTCAGGCCACTGATTTCCGTTCCTTGCAGAAGGAATAGGCTGTCACCTCCACGGATGAACTCACCTGTTACGGTGTCTTCGACCCACCAAGCAAGCCGTAGAGATTCAAAATCGATTCCTCCTTCCTCAGAAAGTACAATGGTTACTTGGTGTTCTTCTGCTGAAAGAACCGACCCAGGACGAGGCGTCTGCACTTCTTGCGGCTCTGGACCAAGCCCATCAACAATCATCCATTTGACTGAGGATTCTTTCTCCGTTGCATCCACACCTTGTGGAGGTAAACATCCAACCGACCATGTAAGTGGAATGGTTCCTGATGTTGGTGGCGATTGAAGTTCAACGTTCCAAATACCATCGTAGGTCTCAGCCGTGTAGGTTTGTCCTGCAAACATTACATCCACACTGCAATTGAAGTTGGGTATGGTTTCGGTTGTTTCAAACATCAAACCGCCGGTCAACTCGAACGGTGAGGTTGGAGGCAACCTTGCCCCGTCTTCAAGAACCGTTCCTTGCGTAAGAACCAACGAGACTGATTCTTGAGGAATCATCAACGCAGGGGAGAATCGCCAGCGTAAAGCGGGGAAGGTCTGGAGGACTTCTTGTCCGGCTCGGTCGATAATTTTGACACTAGGCTCTCGGAACGTTTCGCCGAGATCCGGTGTTGTCCAAGCCAACTCCAGCTCTGTTACCAATCTTGTCTCCTTTTCATATGGTCCAGCTGTGGTTCCATCCAGTGCGAGCATATTGCAGTCATGGATGATGAGATGAATGCTGTTTGAAACACACGAATCGGTTCTGAAATCCCACGTAAAGGAGAGCGGTGAAGTCAAACTATTCGATGCAAGTTGAATTTCGACCGTGGTTAAATCCGATGCACCGTTTGGCTCGGTCATGTCAACACGCATCGTGTATGCTTGGCTTGGGTGGAGCCACGGCTTCGCCCCACCATTCCACGACATTGCAGTTGCGGACAGAGTTGGAGGGCCGTCCGGACCAATTTGATACATGAATAAGTGTTCACCATCTTCACCTGTGCCTGCGTCTTCCAGGGCCTGTCCAGAAGCATCTGAACCGACCAAGTATCCTGCGACCTTCTGGCCCTGCGACCCCATCGAGTCATCAAATAAGAGTGTGTAGAGACCGGTTGAGAGGCTCATATCAGTTGGAATGATGAGCGAACGGGGTTTGTATTCATCCGCACTTGGCCATCCGTTAAGATCAACATCGTCCAGCCATTCTCTCCACAACATGACCTGAACGTCCGATGGAAGCAGCACTGGATCAAGAATCTGGAACTGAACTGTTTGGCTCGTCGATGCGAGTCGGTGGTCGTACCATTCGACGGACGTTGCGATGACAGCCGGTGCCGTTGGATCGATCTTGAACGTTCGAGTGTACTCTGATTCCTCAACGATATCACCGCCGTTGAGGGGGAGGACACGAACAGTCCATGTCAAATCTCCGAAGGAGTATGGTGCAACGTCAGAAATATTCCACGTATCAACATCGAGACTTGTCGTGTTGGCGACCATTGTACTTCCTTGCCAAAGTTGAACCTCAGCATCTCCATCAGCAAACGCATCGATTCCCTCAACACCTTCGTAGCCAACATCGATTGAGAAATTCAATCCTCCACCCGCGGCAAGATATTCTGTTGATGGGTCAATAAGTCCGTTGTCATCGCTAATTTCAACAGATTTGATGACCAAATCGTTCTCGAAGGCTTGTCCACCACCGACACCACTCCACATGTATTGACCAGGCCGAGAAATGACATCGTTGTCAAGGACAACACGCATTTTAGCTGTCAACAAATCCTCATCATCCCACCCTTGTTCAACTCGGAATTTTACGGTAATGTCGCTCACAGTTGCCGAGACTGTTGCGATGCTGAGTGACTCTGTAGGATGGAGCTCCACCAGCGAGCTATCACCTTGGCCGAGCGCAGCGCCACCGCCTGTTGGTTGGAGCCAAGTAGCGTGGTTGTTTTGGCCTTGTACGTCCAATCGGACCAAGGAGATTGAGCGTGCGGCGTCGACATCGAATGGTGCTGTAAAAGACAGCCATCGTTGCGAAGGCGTGAGTGGATTTGAAGCGTTTTCCATGGACACCGGGTAGTATACAGCGACTTCGTCACTGAATTCCATATCTGTTGCTTCAACGATCAACTTACCGTTGGAAAGACCGGAGAATGGGAATTCAATGGATAGAGAGGGAACAGGCGTACGGTACGCTGAGTTCGCAGCCATGACAAGCGGCGATTGTTGGTTTGCGGAGATTGTTGCTAGCGTTGCGTATGGAGCTGCAAGATTGGAGAAGGTTGCGATTCCATTTCCATACACTTCCATTTCAACAAGAGCATAACCTTGACCCATGTTGTTTAACAATGCACCCTGGCTACTAAGCGTCGTTTTGAGGAGCGATTGTTCGGACGCATTGAGTTCGAGGCGATAAACGGTCACGTTGTCAAGCGTCTTTGTGAGGACAGTTGATCCTCCGATGCGCAAAGACATGCCCGTCATGTTCCCATTTTCGCTTGTCATGGAGACTCCAAATTGCTCGAGATTTGTTGCCGGTATCCACGCTGAAGCCTCAGCAAGCCCGGAAAATCCAAACGATGCTTTGTGGGATTTTTCACCGGTCGAGAAATGATCCTGAAAGCCCCATGAACCGATTCTGACATCAGGATCGCCCCATTCCAAGAGATCATCTCCATCGAGGTCCAACATTGGCGAGTGCACTCGCTGACCTGTTGACATCGTCACCTGAACCTCATCGAGCAGGGCGGGTTGAGATGTATTGTGCATAAACATGAATTGGAAAGCATGCTCATTCGGAGAAAGAATACCGGAATATGGTAGAGAAATCGGAGTCCAAGGTTCGGATTCAGCGTGGCGAACAAAAGAATCAAAATCTTGCAATACCGCTGCAATTTGATAACCAGCAAGTGGGGAATTGCTGGTGTACCAAGGTGAGTGAACCGTTCCGTTCGCTATGGATGAAATTGCGCCAGCGAGGTACGTACTGTTGTTGAGCGACCATCCTCTCAATGTTGGATCCGTCGAAAAGCTGTCTTTGGCCAAACCACCACCAGAGATTGATTCGACCGAGGGCATTGAATTGCTGTCCAACCCCTCAAACATGAGACGAAGTCGTAGAGATCCGTAATGTTGCCAATCGACTGCATCGAGGTGAACGGTCGTACCTTCAATGGATTCGAACCCAGAGATGTTGTCTCCTGTTTGTGCATCGATGAGGGTCCAATGCAGCGTTGAACCCAAGGGCAGATTTGCGTTGATGTGCATTGGCGCATACGGCCCTTCAGCCAATGAGAAACTGTTGGAAGTATTGTATCCAAACGTTGGGCTTGTCCATGAAGTAACAGGCGGTAGGACGACTTTGACATCGTCGATAAACCAATAGTCACAGCATGTGCCACTTCCGGTCGTTTGTTGAATTCGGAACTGTGAGGTGGAGTGCAGGGCTGCTGCTGGAAGCGTGGTTGCGTATTGGAAATTACTGGTTTGTGTTCCGCCACCTTGGAAGGTGTGGAACACAGTCCATTGCCCAGTTGCGGTTTTGTACAGGAACTGGAGATTCTCGCTGGAATCTGGGGTTTCTCCACACCCTGAACGTCCTTCGTGAACCCATGCGTGGAAGGGAATTGTGGAACGTCCGGCTAAATTTGTTGTCGGCGACGTAGCATACTCGGGTGTCGTGCTGGCTTGGGTCTTGATGGATCCTCCACTCGATCCGTTGTAACCGCAAGCATTGTTTATGTATGGCCCAACATACGTCGATGAAGAGACAGTCCAACCTTGGAGTCCGTTGTTAAAATCATAGCCTGGAGCCGACCCGTCTCCGCTTAAAACACCAGATTGAGCGAATGTGTTGTTGTGCGTAGCATCCACATGGTTCCAAGAAGCATCCCCTTCCCATAGCAAGGTTTGAGAATTTGCCATGGTCGCTGATTGTACGGCCAAATCGAGTGAAGTAATTGCTCCAGTCGATGATGGCACATCAAGCATAAACGGAGATTGGCTTCCTTGACCGGGCCGCACGTCGACTGTCACAGGGGTGCCCTCAGTGACAAAGTTGGGCTTTTGCATCTCATCCAAAAGTAAAGCAGGAGCAGGTGGGACCAACGTCATGTACGGCCCCATGACAAACAAAAGCAACACCAAGAAGGCAACACTCCGCCCCTTGTATGAGTCGGCCATAGCCTTGCCTACTTTTCAAAGGACTTGAATGTGTCAGTGCTTTCTACTGCGATGATTGAAGGGAGAGATTGAAAACAAAGGCGCATTTCGCAGGTTATGGTTCGACCAAGCCCTGCAGGCGACTTGGATGCTGTTGCCCTTGAAACAGCGCTGCTCGAAACGTGGAAGAACGAAGAAATATTCCAACAGTCCATTGGTTCAAACAGGGACGGTGCTCCTTTCATTTTCCTTGAAGGCCCCCCCACCGCCAACGGGAAACCGGGGATTCATCACGTCGTTGCACGCGCCTACAAGGATCTCGTTTGCCGATGGAAATCAATGGAAGGGTTTCTTGTTGAGCGCAAAGGTGGTTGGGATACACACGGGCTTCCTGTCGAAATCGAAGTGCAAAAACGAATGGACCTTATGAGCAATGAAGCGATTGAAAACTTTGGGATGCAAGCGTTTAATGACGCATGCAGAGAAAGTGTTTGGACCTATGAAAGTGCATGGCGTGAAATGACGGAGCGCATGGCATATTGGGTTGATTTGGACAACCCATATGTGACGCTTCACAACGACTACATTGAATCATGTTGGTGGGCACTCAAGCAGATGTTTGACAAGGACCTGCTGTACAGAGGTCACAAAGTCTTGCCGTACTGCCCGCAAACCGGAACATCCTACTCCAGCCATGAAGTTGCCCTCGGATACAAAGAGGTTGAGGAACCTTCAGTCTATGTTAAATTCAAGTTGACGGATGATTCAGCATCGATTCTTGCTTGGACGACCACACCTTGGACCCTTCCAGGCAACGTCGGACTTGCCGTTGGTCCGGATGTAACCTATGCACGCTGCCGTGTCCGCGAGGAACCGGACGGTTGGCATGGACGAGGTGGTGCATCGGTTGGCGAGGAGCTGATCCTGGCAAAGGATTTGATGGGGGAAGTCCTTCGTCATCACGTCGATGTTATCGAGGAAATTCAAGGTTCTGAACTCGTTGGAAAATCCTACGAACCACTCTTTCCAGATGCCGTTCCCCGTGGCGAATCCACCACAGCATGGACGGTCCTATCGGCTGATTGGGTCACCACAACGGACGGAACCGGTGTTGTACACACAGCCGTAATGTACGGTGAAGACGATTACAATCTTGGAATGGAAGTCGGTTTACCGGCCTATCATACCGTTACCATGGAAGGAAATTTTGTTGACGGAGTACACCCGCAACTTGATGGCCATTACGTCAAGTCGTGCGACGATGCGGTCATGGAAATTCTCGTTGGTCGGAACGAAGCAATTGCGTCCGGCCTTCTCTATCGAGAGAAGAGTTACCTCCACGATTACCCACACTGTTGGCGAACCGATCATCCACTCCTCTACTATGCCATGGACTCATGGTTCGTTCGAATGACTGCCGTGAAAGAACGTCTTCTTGAATTCAACGATGGCGTGGAATGGGCACCGGATTGGGTCGGTGAAGGTCGATTTGGCGAATGGCTCCGCAACGTCAAGGATTGGGCTATATCGAGGGAACGCTACTGGGGTACACCTCTACCGGTTTGGAGAGACGAAGACGGGAACATGAAGTGCATTGGTTCAATCGCAGAATTACAAGAAGAGGTTGCAAAAGCGAACGCCGCAGGTTATGATAATCCAGACTGTCCTGACGATGTCGATTTGCATCGTCCAGTTGTCGATGCGTTCACGCTTATTTCAGACGGTGGGAAGCCAATGCAAAGGGAACCTTTTGTCATGGATTGCTGGTTTGATTCGGGATGTGCTCCTTTCGCCCAGTGGCATCACCCGTTCGATGAAAACAAAACGTTTGACTCATCGTTCCCCGTTGATTACATCTGCGAAGGTGTCGATCAAACTCGTGGTTGGTTCTACACTCTACTAGCGGTCTCAACAACCGTCTTTGATTCGCCTGCCTACAAACGATGCCTATCGCTTGGTTTAATTCTGGATGCTGATGGTAAGAAGATGTCGAAGTCGAGAGGAAACATTGTCGACCCGTGGGACCACTTTAATCGAGAAGGTGCTGATGCAACACGGTGGTACATGGTGACTGCAGGAGCTCCCTGGAATCCTCTAAAATTCGACTCCAATGGCGTTCGTGAAACCTATGCAAAAATGTTCCTTACACTGTGGAATGTCTACCGTTTCCATGCCGATTATGCTGCCTTGGATTCGTTTGATCCCTCCACTTCTCAGTCAAGCGTTGAACAACGTCCACGTCTCGATCGCTGGATTCTTTCCAAACTTCATTCCACGGCGAAAGCATATCACGATGGGTTCGCAAACTGGAATTTCCACAAAGCGTGTCGAGAACTCGAGGATTTCATTGTCAACGATTTGTCGAATTGGTACGTTCGTCGAAGTCGCCGACGACTGTGGGAAGAGGCTGATTCAGGTGACAAACTCGCATGTCAACACACATTGCATGAAATCCTCGTGACGCTTTGCAGACTCATCGCACCTGTCAGCCCGTTTATGGTCGACACGATTCATCGCAACCTGACTGGAGAAACCGTTCATACGGCATCTTGGCCTCTTGGGACGCCCGGCTCAACGGAGGGAGCTACCGCTGATTCTTGGAACGAAGACCTTGTCGAAGCAACGGCTGAACTACCCCCACAGGATCTTGATTTGGAACGGGAGATGGAACTGGTTCGCGAACTAGCGGAGACTGGGCGTCGAATTCGTATCGATGCCCAACGCCGACAACGTCTACCATGTGCAGAAGGTTGGATTGTTGCTGGACCTGATTTGCAGCCTTACCACGACTTGTTGTGTGAGGAATTGAACGTGGAGGGCATATCCGTCGAAACCGACCTCGACCGTTTCCAGCAAGTCGAGTTGGCAGTAAATTTCAGAGCCCTTGCTCCTCGAGCAAAGGGTGATGTCAATGCAATTGCAAGTCAAATCAAGAATCACCCTGACCAAGAATCGCTCCTTGCTGAAATCCAGAACGGTTCGTGCACCATCATGGGCGTGGATATCTTAGTGTCCGACATCGAGGTCCGACGAGCGGAACGCGAAGGATATGCAGCCGCTACCATCACGATTGGTGAATCAGATGATGCATCGCACGTTAGCTTGGTGCTTGATATGCAGGACACACCTCACCTCCTATCGAAGGGACTTGCACGAGACATTACACGTCGAATTCAATCCAAACGAAAGGACATGGACTTGGAAATTGAAGCCATGATCGATGTCGAGGTTTGGATGAAAGACGCCCCTGAATTGTTCGCAGAAGATCAGACTTGGATTGCAAAGGAGACTCGATCGTCTGGAATTGTATTCAATGTTGATGAGGCTCCATCCGACACCGAAGCCTTCGACGTCGATGGCGCACAGATCGCGTATCGCGTTCACAAGGTGTGAGGCGAAAGCATGCGAGTGATTTCGCTCGTGCCAAGCCTTACATTGACACTTGCAGAATTGGGTCTTGACGCATCGCAACTCGTGGGTCGAACACCATGGTGCATCCATCCTGCGGACTACATCAAGGATGTACGAGTCGTTGGTGGAACAAAGACACCTAATCTCAACAAAATTCGAGATGCAAAACCAGACTTGGTTTTACTGGATCGAGAAGAAAACCCAAAGGAAGTCTTCGAAGAATTAACCAGACTCGGTATCAATACCTACGTAAGCTACGTAGAGGGGCCCGGCGATGTCCCCAATATGTTGCTCGAACTTGGTCAACTGTTGGGGTTGGAGGCCAATGCTCGAGAACTTGCGAATGCTGTTCAAGAAGAAATCGCAATTTGTCAGCAAGGGGCTGGGCCGGTGGTGTTACCCATGATTTGGCATGAACCGCTCATGGCCGTTTCGCCACAGAAATATTCTGGAGCATTGCTTGAAGCATGTGGATTTCGAGTTCCAGATATCGAACCAAACGGAAACGGTTACCCTGTCGTTACCGTGGAGCATATCACCTTGAACGGGATTGAAGGACTCCTTCTTTCAAGTGAACCTCATGAGTTTTCAAAACAAGAAGGCGAAGCAATCTGTGATTCAGTCGAAGCAATCGGCGGTCGTCGACCTTGGACGCTGTGCATCGATGGAGAGGCATTAACTTGGTTCGGTAGCCACACACTTACAGGCCTTCGGACGTTTAATGCGCTATGCAAGGATTTGAAAACAGCCGCCGATTAGTTATGCCATGCGCAGAGGTGTTCTCGCCGTAATGCTCGTATGCAGCATGGTCCTTGCAGGATGTTACGGTGACGGTGAATCGATTGTTGAGAATGAGGAATACCAATCAGCATGGGAGAGTTATGTCCTTATCGACGAGCAGGCTCACGAATCTCCGCGCGAATTTATGACCGTCGACCTTCGGTCCAATGAAACAACCAACATGACGTGGGCCGTGTTCGATGAGTCCAAAGGTGGTAATTGTTGTGAGCATTACATCGCAACCACCATTTCGGGTTCTATTCTCAACATTGGAGGCGAATATCCTGTCTGGTCAGTCGATCGAGGTCATGACTGGGATACGTGGATTCCCGGTGTTACACCGGACCTACAGTGCCGTACATTCATCCCAACCAACCCTGGGACGGAAGGTCTAGGCGAAGGTAGCATTGTTCAAGCAACCAATGGCGACATTATTTCGATGTCGTGGTTCCCATACGTGGGAGGTGACCTCAAGTTGGACAAATTCTATGCTATCCTCTACGATGATTCTGAATTGGAATGGAAATGGTGTTACAACCGTATAACCGAGCCTTTCTACGATCGAAGTTGGCAAGTTGAAGTTGTTGGACCTATTACATCGAGCATCGGTGATGGCGAGTGGGCATCCTTGGTCGTTTCCAACTTCTGGCATCAAACTCAAAACGCTGGCGGGCAAATTTCGGTGGATGGACTGAATTATTATCCGATTCAATTTCCGAGCCGTTCATCCACACAACCAGACATTGAGGTTGACCTTGACTTCACGAACGCCTCGCTTGATTTTTACTGGGACGTGAACAAACCCCACAAGGAAATGCGAGCGTTCGCTGTCCCGAGTGGAGGACTTCTGTTCCCGCAATACTTCGATAACGGCAACGCTGCCTTCCTCGACACGACGCTTTCATGGAACGAGCTTCCCGTGCAATTCCCTAGCGAGTACTGCCAGATTGATATGACCGGTACAATTCACTGCGTCGCAAACTCGGGAACGGCGTTTACGCACTACACATCAACCGATGGCGCCGTTAGTTGGAACAATCACACATACGATCTTGGAAGTGCTGCCTCAAGCATTGAAGAGTGGGAATTCCAAGCCAACGGTGAGCATGATCTGTTTGTACTCAACGTCCGATACCAATCGAGCGATGGACCGGATGTGGACGTTTTGTTTCACACCAGAGACTACAGCCAAGACCTCAGTCCAGACACACTCACCTACATTGGCCAGGGTGACCTTGATTCAACATCAGGTGCGGGGAATGACATTCGATTCGATTTCGCCAGTTTAGCAATTCTTCGGGATGGCGGCGTCGTTGTAGCATACCATGATTCAACGCATGTCGACCCGTTGTTTGCGGTTGAACTTCATCTCCCAGTTTACCAACAATAAGGTCGAATTGGGGGTTATCCTCAAAAGCCCTTGACAAACCATGCAAGCCGATGGTGCTGACGAACTTACCGGGTATCGGCGAGCGATTGATGAAGCGATTGGATGACCATTTCGGCGGACGCCATGAACTGATTAAGACCCTTGAATCAGGTGACATCTCACGGATCGCCGAGGTCGATGGAATCTCAATCAAGCGTGCATTGTCTCTAGCGCGTGAATACAACGGGGCAGAAGCGACGTTCCTTGCAACCCCAGAAGCTGAGAAAATGCACGGGCAACTCATTGCTTCCATGCAACGGTTTGCTTCGAATGGGGCGAGTTCTTCGCGAATGCAGATGTTGATGCCACTCCACCAAGTAGAGGCGCGTCGAGAACGTTGCAAGGAGATGCTCGCATTTGCCGAGGAGGTCCCAGAAGCATATGTTCATCTCCGTTCAATGTTCAAAGATTTGAGTTACACTCGAAGACCAGCACAACGATATGAGCGAGTTATTGTTAGTCAACAAGAACACCCTGAATGGAGCCAATACGTCCGTATCCTTACCCCGAGTGCTCAAGAGTCATGGAAAGACTACACTGTCTTCAAAACCGTTACCTGGGTTGGTCGATATGGACCTGAAGATGTGCCTCCTGGATGGCTGGTATTACCGGAAAACGGACGTTCAGATGTCATGATTCCCGAATACACGCTTGACTGGTTCACGAATAATCGCAAGGCGCTCAAGGTCATCCTCGACCTCATGCAATGGAGGAACGAAGACGAGAAAGCCATTCACCCAACGCTGGAGAAAATCTTCCACGTGACTGAAGGTTTGGAACAACTCACGACCGTCTTTGCCATGATGAGCGATTCCGGTGACGTCGAAACAATGGAAGCGATTCGTGATGGGTTATGGAATACTGCAAAGCAATTGGAAGACGATCTGAATCAGAGAATTTCTGCAGGTATGGAATCTACATCCCTTGATTTGACGGGTTCTGACATGCTCGAAGCGCTCGCTGATGCTGCAACATTCCAACGAAAACTGGCATCAGCCACACAGGACGTTATCGTGGATATTCTCGAACAGGGTCGAAGTGAACTGTCTGCATATCTTGAACCAAGTGGATTACAAACACCCTTTGACCTCTTCGCCTCGAATTGGCCGGTGAAACTTAACCGCTCTGTTTTGGATAAAATCAATGATGAGTTGGAACGTCGTATCAACGACAGTCGTAACGACCATCTCCTTCGATTGGCCACGAAATTAGCAGACCTCAAACCGCTCTGTGAAACAGCCATTCAACGGCTCATCGAGCATGATATGTGGTACAGCATTGCTTCTTGGGCACGTCACAACAATGCCACACTTCCAGAATTGGTTCAACATGGCATTTGGTTTGATCAAGGACGGCATCTGTTCATCGAAGGTGAGGTTCAACCCGTCAACTATGGGTTGGGCCTTGCAGCACCAAAAGGCGATCGCCAATCCATCGCTTTGCTTACCGGAGCAAACAGTGGAGGAAAGACAACGTTGCTTGAGCTGGTTGCTCATATTGCAATTTTGGCACACATGGGGCTCCCAGTGCCTGCAGAACACGCACTGATTGGACGCGTTGAGGCCTTGCATGTACTTGCGAAATCAAGCGGTACGCAGAGTGCAGGCGCCCTCGAGACAACCTTGGTTGATCTTGCTCAGGTCGTCAGCAACACACAACCCAAACTGATTCTTGCTGACGAACTTGAGGCGATCACTGAACCTGGCGCTGGTGCAAGAATCATTGCGGGGATGTTGCGAGCCGCCCAACAACAATCGGATACAAGCATGGTACTTGTTACCCATCTTGCACCTGCAATTCTTGAAGCCTATGGCAGCGATAATTTGCGCATTGATGGTATCGAGGCCAAAGGATTGGATGAACATCTCGAACTAATTGTTGACCGTACACCTCAGCGGAATTGTCTGGCTCGGTCGACACCTGAGCTTATTGTTCGCAGATTGGTTGAACGATCATCCGGCGATGCAAAGGCTGTGTTTGGTGACATCTTGTCACTCTTTTAGTTCAGCACACCCGACCGCTGTCACTCGAGTAATTGAGCATTGGTGCTTGGAATAAATCATCACAGGTTCGCTCGATGAGTGGTAGCGTGAGTGTGCTTTGAGACCAATCAATTGCCACTGCTCCAGAGGCTGCAGGTGATGGAACATAGTCCTCTCCCGTTTGTGTCACTGTCAAAATAATTCCTTCTCCAGCTTGGAGAACGACATCCATCGGCATAAATTCCATCAAAGCCGTAACTGAAGAGAACGGTATCAAGACTTCTTGGCCAGATCGGCCCCCTGCATGGAATCGCAAATCCATCACTGCATGGCCAAGGTGCATTCCGGTACCATCCGTCATTTCAATGAAAAGATGTCCACCGGACAGACCGGGTGTTGCATCTATGTGGAAGGTTGGCATTCCAATGATTCGAGTCTCATCTTCGAATGGACCGTAACTGAGTGTTACTGAACTGGTCGCTGAAACCGTGGAACCAGTTGGAGCGAGGTCGCTTCCGGTCAACTCAAGATTTTCGACGTCCATTGGCGGATAGGTTTGTTCAAAACGCCATCCTCCTCGATTGTCCTGCATTTCGACGCCGAGTGTAGGTGCTCGACCTTCTCCTTTGAGGTACCAATCAAACCAGTAAAGCATCTCATCGGCCCAGTCCCATCTGAGCGTGTAAGGATACGCCTCTGCACCTCGACCTGACCCTTGTGAGGAGTGCCCCTCGACACGGTCGGGATAATCATGTGCCCATTGTCCTGCGAGTGTTTTGATTTCGATGCCAGCGTCTTCGACTTGTTGATGAACAGGGAACGACATGTGAGGATCGACGTTCCAATCTTGCATGCCTTGAATCAAGTACACAGAACCGTTGTAGTTCTGAAGCACGCGATCGAGGAAGGAACGTTCCGTCCAGTACGTGTTTCCTGCATAATCGACCATGCCCCCACTAAGGTAAGCAGCAGGACCATTAGCGTATCCTTGTATGTAACCCTCGCAAAGGGTATGACTGTCTTCCGTATCTCCATCGATTCCAAACGAACCGTAAACACCGTTGTGCATAATCATCCCACGGGCTTCCATACTTCCATTGCGCCACATCAATTCATGGACACCAATCAATCCGGACATTGGGACGATGGTTGCAAGATGAGGATTTCCGAACGTTGCTGCCTGCCAGGGCGTTGACCCATCATATGATTTGCCGATGATACCAACGTTCCCGTTCGACCATGACTGCGTTCCAAGCCAAGTAACTGCAGCGTCAATACCGCGCTGTTCGTCAGTTCCCATGAGATCCATGCAGTGATTTGACTCACCTGTTCCAAATACGGAAACTTGGGCTACACCGAAACCGTGCGGGACGTAGTTTTCAATCAGCATTCGGCCCAGCCGATTGGCAGGCGTCAATGCATCAACGTCTCCATCGTTGTAGTAGGGCCCAATTTCTGCAATGACGGGAACCAAGCACTCCTCACTCAAATTCTCTGTAGAAGAATAATCGCATCCTTCAATCACAGGTAGCCAAAGGCCGAGGTGAACCACTGCTCCTCCGGCAGCTCCAGCACCTCCATCGGCGATGGTTATGCTGGGAACATCGACGAAAACGGATTGGACAGGTCCAATGTCGAACGTCCCGTTCACAGTAACCCGTGCAAAGACGTCTGTGTCATCGTAAACCAGGCTCGAACGATCCCAAGGTTCGGGGTAACTCTCGTTGCTGGGAACATCTCCCATGTTTTGGAGATCTTCTCCGAAGCATCCCGACAGGAGGGACGGGAGAAGAAAAATCATCAGCAAAGATATGCTTCGCATTGATACCACCGTCACAAAACCGACATATGACGCTTTTCGCATTATGCTAATTCTTCTGAATCTCTCTCATCAAGTTCTGCTCGCACTTCGTCCATGTCCAGTTCCTGAAGTTTTCCGATCAAATCCCTTAATGCGTCTTCAGGGAGTGCTCCTGGTTGCATAAAGACACCAATGCCTTCCTTGAATGCGATGGTTGTTGGTATGGAGCGAATTCCAAAAGAGCCAGCGAGTGCTTGCTCGACTTCTGTGTCGACCTTCGCAAACACTACGTCTGGGAATTCTTCAGAGACGCGCTCAAACACAGGTGCGTAGGCTCTGCAGGGGCCACACCACTCAGCCCAGAAGTCGATGATAACCAGATTGTTTCCTTCGACTATATCAGTGAAGGAAGAATTCTGCATTTCCAATGTTGCCATATTTCGCCCTGAGGGTCAAAGTATATTTGCTCATGCATTTTACCAAAGCCCTCAATCGACGGGTTGATGTGCTTAATGAGCAAGGCAGTGTTATGGGCAGAGTGTCTTCAATCGTCACAGCGTTTCTTCTTCTCTGTGTTCTGATGGCACCTCTTGGGCACTCCCAAGAAACAACCGAAGACGAGGCATCAGCCCAATCCATCATCATCTCTGAAGTTCTTGCCTCGCCCAATGGAATGAAGAACAACGAAACCTGCTCGAATTGTTACAACGCTACTGATTGGAACGGAGATGGTGAATATGGGAAGTTCTCAGACCAATTTATCGAATTGCACAACCCAACATCAAATCCAATCAACATCTCAAACTGGGTCCTTGACGACATAGCAGATGGCGGTAGTGCTCCTTGCCAGTTGGCCAGAAACACCATCATCCAGCCGGGAGAGTATGTTTCTGTCTTCATCAATGCTTCAAGGATTGAGTTGGATTATTACGACGGAGACACGGTGAATCTGTACAATGATCAGGGTACACTAATCGATGCTTTGTCCTATCCAGATCAAGACTCATGGTACGGGAACTCCTACATTCCATTGGACAACGGAACCATATGGAAGGTTCGACCTCCAACACCAGGGTATGCACAAAACGAATCGTTCGATGTCGCTCAGAACATGATCGGTTGCTTTGGAATAAGCGATGGAGGATACGTCGACTCAATGCTCCTCAAAGGGCGTGTCGTTACAATGAACAGCATTTCTGATGTCATCAATGAAGGACATGTACTTGTTCGCGATGGAAAGATTGCGGCGGTATGGGGAGGCGATAACATTCCGCAGAATGTTGACCTGACTGGTGTTCCTGTAATCGAAACCAATGGAACCATCTATCCGGGGTTGATCGATACGCACAACCACATGCACTACAACCACATTCCACTGTGGGACTTTGAGGTCCATACCTCTGTAACTTCTGAGGAGGGAGGTTATTCCAACCGAAACCAATGGAAGAACAATCCAAACTACAAGCGCGATATCTCATGGATGAAGACGTTCGTCCAAACAGCATCGATGTGGAACATGGCGGATCAACAGATGAAGTATGCTGAAGTGATGGCCGTTGCAGGTGGCGTCACCTCGGTGCAAGGTTCGCCCACTAGCAACACAGACGCCTGGGACAGCATGCTGTCCAGAAACATTGAGTTGTACAATTTTGGTGGCGATGGAATTCATACAAAAGTTACAACACTTGAATCCGATTACACTGGCAACCATATCACGTCTGGCAACGCTAGCGGGAGCTTGAACGCTTGGTACTTGCATTTGTCCGAAGGTGTTGACGAAGTAAGCCGTGCGGAGTTTGATATTCTGGTCCAAAACAACCTGCTTGTTGGTGAATTGATCGTCATCCATGGGACTGCATTAACTTCTGTTGAGTTCGAGAAAATGGGACAAGCCGGAGCTGACCTTGCTTGGTCACCGCTCTCAAATCTGCTTCTTTATGGAGATACGACCGATGTTGTCGCTGCAGACCAAGCGGGAGTACGAATTTCTCTGGCCCCTGATTGGGGACCCAGCGGCTCAAAGAATGTCCTTCATGAACTGAAGATTGCAGACATGTGGAATACCAACAATCTTGGGTCCTATTTCTCTGATTACGAACTTGCTGCAATGGTGACAAAGAATCCGGCTCTTGCAAGCAACTGGCATAATTTCGTTGGAACCATCAATGCAGGACTGTATGCAGACCTCGTTGTGCTGGATACTTTCCATCAAGATCCCTACAGAAACCTCATCGAAGCCATCGATGCAGATGTTCGGCTTACCATCGTGAACGGGCAACCTGTGTTTGGTGATGTTGATCTCATGTCTGAACTCAAAGGAGATGATTGGGACTTGATTGAGGGACCAGGCTTCAACAAAGCCGTCGATGTCACGGACCGTTCGATTCCGGAAGGCACGCAATCATGGGCTACCATTCTCCAAGACATGGAAATGGCGATGGAACTCAATCCGGATGATATCGCATCCACATGGTCATCCAGCACAGACAGTTATTCATCCATGCAAGGCAACGTCCTCAACAACATTTTCACGACGGGCGATACTCGCCATTTTGGAGTCATTACGGGGTCAAATCATGCGAACACGCACATTAATTTGGCTCAACTTGAGAATTACTACGATATACCAATGGAGAACGGGGATCGTACAGGTGTGAATGTTGTCCTTGAGCCTCAAGACAACACGGGAGGTTCAACAATCTCCGATCCGGTTGATACCACACCGGTGGATAACGATAGCGGCGACAGCAACGATGATGCAGATACCGGTGGCGATTCGGCCCGGGATTCTGAGTGTCCTCCAAACTGTATCCTTGGCGAGGATGTTGAAGACGCTTCAGCGGAAGAATCTTCCTTCTTTGGTGCAGAAGCTCTGCTTGCAATCATCGTTATTGCTTTACTCGTTGCAATTGGACTCATCACACGAAACACTGAGGAAGATGAGGAAATGGATGCTGACCAGACCGTGATGATTGAAAAAGAATGGAACGATGAAAACAAGCAATTCATACCGGAATTACCGCCGCTCGCCCCTCCACCTTCAAACGAAGAGGAATGATTACTCAAGTTCCCATTTCGGACCTTCCGCAGTATCGGTTACCACGACACCTAGTTCACTCAATTGGTCTCGAATAGCATCCGCTCGTGGCCAATCTTTGTTTGCCCTTGCATCGCTTCTCTCAACCAGCAGGGCTTCGACTTGGTCAGCGATTTCCGCTTTGCGTGGATCTTCCTCTGGCTCGGCCAGGAGAAGATCCGGAGATGGTAAAATCCCGAGGATGTTTCCTGCAGTCTCCTCGAGCCATTCTTTTGCATAATTGCCAATCGCCCGTTTATCTCCGTCATCGGTACCAAGCGTCATTAGGTGTTGCAATTGCTTTGTCGCTGCGAGCACTTTTGCAACGGCATCTCGACTGTTAAAATCATCATCCATGGCTTGAGCAAATCCTTCAGCGAGTCGTTCGAGTAGGCCAAGACTCTTCGCCAAAGGATCGCTGCTTGCTATATCAGGTGTTGGCAAAGCATGTTGACGACCATCCATCGCCGATCGCAACGCAGATTCGTAAACTTGGAGAATACGGCTGTGGTTGCGTTGAGCATCCTTGAGCAATTGTTCATTCATATCGATTGGAGAACGGTAATGTGCATTGACCAGGGCAAGCCGAAGAACAAACGGATCAACCTTCTGAACAATGTCACGAATCGTCCAAAAATTTCCGAGCGACTTGCTCATTTTTTCTCCGTCAATGTTGACGAAGCCGTTGTGCAACCAATAGCCTGCGAGTGGAGCATGCCCTGTGTGACATTCGCTTTGGAAAATCTCAGCTTCATGATGCGGGAATCGAAGATCATGTCCTCCTCCGTGGATATCGAATGATGCTCCAAAATGGTCGAGACTCATAGCTGTGCATTCAATGTGCCAACCAGGGCGGCCTTCTCCCCACGGAGAGGGCCATACTGGCTCACCGGGTTTGGCTTGCTTCCATAATGCGAAATCTTTGTGATCTCGCTTCCCACCACCTGTTTCATTGACTCGGCCACCTGCACCTTGTCGGACTGCATCGATGGATTGGCCAGTCAATTGACCATACTTTTCTGGCGCTGAATCAACATGGAAATAAACACCATCATCTGCAACATAGGCGTGTTCTTTTTGAACGAGGTCATCAATGATGTGAATCATTGAGTCGACGTACTCGGTGCAACGAGGGTAGTGATCTGCTCGAAGTATGTTTAATGCATCCATGTCCTCAAAATATGTCGCGATGTTTCGGTCGACGATGTCTCTCCAGTCCTCACCTGACTCGATCGAACGCAAAATAATTTTATCGTCGATGTCAGTGAAATTTTGAACATAGTCGACATCGTAACCAGAGGCTTCAAGCCAACGATGGATCAAATCAAATGCAATGTAACAACGTGCATGACCAAGATGACAATGGTCGTAAACAGTTACACCACAAACGTACATCGAGACCCGTCCTGGGGATTGAGTTGTAAAATCAACCTTTTCGCGACGGCGTGTGTCGTGCACTCGTAACGGCATGTGAACATATCTCCGAGCCACACCTCTCACTTGAAGATTGATACGTAATAGGTGCGAGGGGGATTCAATGGCGAGGTTGGACATCAAGAACCCGGAGGGAATTCGATTCTCTTCGTATGTTCTTCAAGATGCGCATCTCGTCAAGTTGGGGTGGATGGTACCGCTTTTCACGGTTTTAGGAGCAGTAAGTCTTCATTTGTTGCTCGGCAATCATCGTGACATACCGTTCTTCATCTCGGAATCAGATTACCCAGGAATTGAAGGATTTGTTTTCACAGCAGGTCTTTTTGTTTCATCCGTATTTCAATTCCTAATCGCCCTCCGGTTGTATTTTTTGTTCAAGGAGAAAGCACGACCGAGAGTTCTTCTTATCGGGACTATACTCGGCGTGGCAAGTTCAACCCATTTGTCCGTCCTTGCGTTTGCCGATATGTACCAGTACCTCTCAATTCACGTCTACACGTCAATCATCGTCTTTCATGGTGGTTTTGCTTGGGCTTTTCTTGCTCATCTCTCACTCCCAAATCCCAATCCAATAGGGCGAAACCTTCGGTTGGCGTCTCTGACATTGGCACTTGTTTCACTCGCAGTTATGACAACGACACTCGCAAGAGGAATCGATGAACAAAGTACCAAACTTGGTCTTGCACCTGACAACATTCCGTTGGACCAACTTCAGCCTTGGATCGACGTTGCTGCGCCTGCTGAATTCATTCTTTTCTTCTCATTGCTTGGTTGTCTTGCCTCATTTTCATGGGATATTTTAGGACACGCCAACCAATTCGAGGATCCTTCGATCGAGAGTTGATAGCGCAACTGCATTTGGATCAGTTCCGTTCGTTCCATCGGATTTCCACACAGATACAACCATTTCTCGGTGAGATAAATGATGTCGAATCGTACCAAGAAATTCACAATTTGTTGTCTTCAAATCTGAAGCCATTTCTGGACCCCATAATCCAGCGAACAGCCCGGTATTGGGTCGCTGGTGGAGTTCTGGAAGTCCTTCTGAATCAATTCGAACAATGCAATTGTATTCGACAATTCTTTTCTTCGATTTTCTTGGAAGAGGAAGTTGATGCGCTCGCAAACGGCCTTTGCAAGAATTTGCGATAGGACAATCTTCGCAAGAGGGGTTTCTTGGTCTGCAAACAAGTGCCCCCAGTTCCATCATCGCTTGATTCCAATCTCCTGGTGATTTTGAAACAAGATGAGTGTCTGCAAACGACTGAACCTGCTTCATCGACGGTTGTTCTTGGTTGGTTTGACGGGCCATCACTCGGCGTATGTTTCCATCGACACAAGCAACTGGTTGCATAAATGCGATTGAAGCGATTGCTGCTGCAGTGTAAGGGCCGATACCTGGAAGCTGAAGTAATCCCTCGTAGTCGTTCGGAAGAACGCCTCCATGCAATTCCATGACATCAAGTGCCAATGCGTGAAGTCGACGTGCTCGAGAGTAATATCCAGCCCCTTGCCACAGTTGGAGGACTTCATCTACACTTGATTCTGCCATTGATTGAATCGTTGGGAATCGCTTCAATAATTTCGCATGATAGGCAATACCGCGTTCCATTTGGGTTTGTTGTAGAAGAATTTCAGAAAGAAGAATCGACCACGGTGAAGGCTCCAGTCGCCATGGTAGTGGGCGCTGAATACGCCGGTACCAAGAAAGCAGGGCTTCTTGATTCATTCACATCATCTGCTGATTTCAAGCCGCTTTGGCTTGTTCGATTTTCGCATCGTTGGCTTTGATCTGCTCCCAAACCAATTCTGCAATATCTTTCACTTCCATTTCCGCATCGATGGCCGATAAACCATCGGTGACCATCGTCGAGCAGAACGGACAACCAACTGCAACGGTGTCTGCTCCTGTGGAAGCAAGTTCTTTTGCGCGAATAATGTTGACACGATCGTTGCCTTCAGGAACATGTTCCTCCATCCACATCTGTGCGCCACCCGCTCCACAGCAAAATGAACCACGGCCGTGACGTTCGGGTTCCACATCGACCCCACCAATAGCGTCTCTTGGAGCATCGTATTCTCCGCCGATTCGACCAAGATAACACGGGTCGTGATAGGTCACAGATCCATCGTGCTTTGGTTCTGGTAGTTTCCCCTCGTGTTGCAGGTGGGAAATCAGTTGCGAATGATGCATGACCTCGATGTCCTCGCCACCGTAGTCCTTGTACTCCTTACCAAGCGTATGGAAACAATGTGGACAGGAAGCGACAACTTTCTTGACGCCAAGTTCATTGAACGTCTCCAAGTTTGTTTCAGCAAGCATCTGGAACAAATACTCGTTACCAGCACGACGAGCAGCATCGCCGCTGCATCCTTCCTGCATTCCAAGTATACCGACATCGAGGCCTGCTTCTTTCATGATGGAGATTGTGTCTCTAGCAACCTTCTTGTTACGTTCATCGAACGAGGCCGCACAACCTGCGAAATAGATGTACTCAGCGGGTTCAGAGACCTTCACATCAAGATCTGCAGCCCAATCTCCACGCTCGTGAGAAGGCAGACCGTAGGGGTTTGAGTCCGATTCGAGATTTTCAATTGTCGCCATCAACGGCATGATTGTGTCCTCAACCGCTTCATCAAATTCCATTCGTTCCATCATCAAGTGACGTCGAGCGTCGGTTAATTTTGGAACGTGTTCAATGTTGACCGGGCAGACGTCAACGCATGCATGGCACGTTGTGCAAGCCCAGATTGATTCCTCTCCAAATCGGGCAATGATGTCCTCTTCAGGGCTTTCTCCAGCAAACAGTTGTGAGGCATGATCGTTGGCATAATTTCGTACGTCATGAACGATTTGCATTGGATTCAGCGCTTTCCCACTGGCATAGGCTGGGCAAACGTCTTGGCATCGTGCGCACGATGTGCAGGCCCAGCCATCGATGAGACTCCTCCATGTGAGTTGTGTGTAATTTGCAGCACCGAAGGATTCGATATCAAGTTCCTCTAAGGATACTGCAGAACCACTTTCATCGGTTGCAAGCGGTCGCATCTTCGCCATGGGTTGGGTATCATAGAAAGCCACGTTTGGCAATGCCATGACCAAATGCATGTGCTTGGAGAGAGGAATAAGGAACAGGAATGTGCAGATGGCAACCATGTGTGCCCAATATGCAGCGTTGACAATGGTTTGAGATGGGGCGAACGTATCAGCAACCCATGCTCCGATCATTTCCCAAGTTGGGTGTGGGTTTTCACCAGCCTCGACAATGTAGGAGGTGGTGCAGATGGTCATGATAAGAAGAAGGATGACATTTCCTTCAAGTTGTGATTTGCCTTTCAGCTTCTCAGGTGTGAATAAAACTCGGCGGTTAAGAGCGAGGAAGCAACCGATGAGTGCGCTCGTGTAGCCGAGTTCAACCATCCCGTTCCATATTCCATTCAAGGCCTCAGGTAGAATGTGTTCACTGAATCGATTTGCTGAAGCAAGATCAAGCATGTCCGAAGAAAGCATGAGGAAGCCCCAAAACATCAGGACGTGCATTGTGCCTGCAACCTTGTCTTCCAGGACTTTTCGTTGTCCGAGCCAAACTGTAAGGGTCTCTTTCATACGCTTTCCCCATGAATCAAAACGCTTGTCTGGAGCTCCAAGGAGGACCAATCGAGTTGCTTTCTGGACTTGGTAAGCGAAGAAAGCGATCGAGATACCACCAAGAACAAGAAGCAGGTAATACCCCTTGATTCCCGCATAAGTAACGTCGAGCGGATGTTCCATCATGTTCTACCCAAGCATGCGCAATCCTTCAACCCAACGATGTAATCAATACCAATCCTAATGGTTTAGATACGCTTCGATAAGACATGGTCAAAGCAAGTGCCCCGGGAAAGTGCATCCTCTTCGGAGAGCATGCTGTTGTCTATGGCCAGCCTGCTCTGGCATGCAGCATCGACCAACGGATGATTATTGAAATTGAAAGTGAAAAAACGTTCAATGCATGGCGAGTCGATGGCCGCACACTGGATGCGAAAAAGCATCCTCACATCGAGTATATTCGCACCCGATTACCTCCGCATGACGGGCAACCTATGCGCATACGTATCCGGGGTACCATACCAAAAGCCTCAGGACTCGGTTCATCAGCGGCCTTATCTGTCGCGCTGTGTGGTGCACTCCAACAAATTCGGGATGAACCGATCGACCCTCTACAGGCGAGTGTTTTGTCCCATCTTGCTGAGGCCGAAGCTCAGGGTGGTCGAGCGAGTCCAATGGACACTGCCACAAGTTCTCTCGGAGGTTTTGTTGTTCTATCGGATGCCATCGAAGAAAGTCTGGATTACATCGAAACAAGGACGATGGATGTGAACGGAGAAACTCGTCAATGGCATCTTCATACGTTTAATGCCCAGATACCAGAAGGTATTGCGCTTGTTGTAGGAAACACCGGCGTTCGTGGTTCAACATCGGCCATGGTCAATCAAGTCGCACGACTCATCGAAAAGAGCCCAAAACGCAAGGTTGAACTCGAAACCATCGGCGCCATCGCCAGAAGGGGGATTCAGTCACTGCAAGAGGGGGACATGGAGGCCGTGGGACGAGCAATGACGGAGAACCACATCGTTTTGCGTTCTCTGGGCGTTTCTTCACCAGAACTCGAACGGTTGATTCGAGCTGCTGCGCCATCAAGCCTCGGGGTAAAAATGACCGGTGCCGGAGGGGGAGGATGCATGATTGCGCTAACAAGAAATCCAGAACAAACCGTTGGAGCGATTGAAATGGAAGGTGGCAGAGCATTCATCAGTGAATTCAAGGCTGAAGGACTGAAAATTGAGAATGCAAATTGACGGCACATGCAGTACGATTTCTATATGATAGGAGGCCTTTCTTTTATATATACGGTATAAAAGCCACAACCCATGACCACCGATGAAGAGCGTTTGACAGTCGTCAACGTAGTAGCAAGCACCCGCGTAGCAGAAGAACTCGACCTCCCAGACATCGCAATTCAACTGAACTGCGAGTATGAGCCTGAGCAATTCCCGGGTGTTGTTTACCGAGTTACAGACCCCAAACTCGCCATTCTCATGTTCCGATCTGGACGTGCTGTGTGCACCGGAGGGAAAGACGAAGACAACATCCACACCGGTATCGATCGTATGATCAAGGACCTGCGTGCCGCTGGAATTACCACATGGGATTTGAAAGATGTCGAAATTGAGGTTCAAAACATGGTTGCGACCTACGCTCTTCATTACCCGGAAGATTACGACGGAAACGACAAGTTCACTGGAGCGCCACTTGCTGGTGAGCCTCGCAAGTTAAACCTCAACAACCTCACATTCCACCTCCCTTTCGACAAGGTCGAATACGAGCCTGAGCAGTTCCCCGGATTGATTTATCGACTCGATTACCCCAAGGTTGTCTGCTTGATTTTCGGAAGCGGTAAAATGGTCATTACCGGTGCCCGACACAAGGACGAAATCTTGGAA
>MDTB01136859.1_pt1 | contig 24154 bp, 18 predicted proteins | sample 811161 | NCBI WGS metagenome assembly MDTB01 (sample SAMN05326650, study PRJNA326480) | marine metagenome | isolation source: seawater | place: Mediterranean Sea | collected 2009
AAATCCTTGAGAGGCGGAACAAACGTAAAATTCTAAAGAAGCGTCCATCGATTAAAACAAATTGTTTAATATAAAATGGAAGGATGGATATAAAGTCTACAACACCAAAAAAACTAAAAACATAAGAAACTACGCCTTTCAATTTATTTTCCTTATAGCTAGCATAGATTCTGTAAAAGTATTCTACAGTAAAAATTAAGATTGAAGTTAATTCAAAATAAGAAAATATTTTACCAAAACGAAGATTAATATAATCGTGTGATTCCAGAATCATTGCTAAAATATTTGCTATAATCAGTAGATAAATAAAACTATCAAAGCGATTGAATTTTTTCATAATAATTAGATTACATTAAAAAATAATTTTAATTGACAAATTTTACATTTGATAGCGTCTAATATATTGAAAATAAGAATATTCCAAAAAAATTTATTTGTATTATGTTTTATAAATAATTTTATTACGTTTATCTTAATTTGGTTCATTACTATAAACATGAAAAACCTTTTTTTAGAAACGTTTTTTGTATTCCCTTCAAAAATAACCTAATCTAGTAATTGAAGAATTTATCTTTTCCGTAATGTAGCATGTTACTACACCTACTTAGTATTACTTTAAATTTTTTTAATAAAGTGTTTAATTTTTCAAGTAATAAAAGATAATTGTTTGTACAATAATTGTGCTAACAATTATTTTATATTTGTAATCTATTTTATTTTTTTCTGACAAATATTCATTTCAATTTGATGGGTCAAATTACTACTCTAACTTTTTTTTCTTTTGAATCAAAAAAATTTTGGGCATTCAAGCAAATGGGAATTGCCCCAAGATTATTGCAGGTTCGAGAGGGATTGCAGTTTTTTAAATTCCTAGGAACAGGAGGTGGTCAGGGATTCAGTTTAAAACCAGATTTTTCCACCTATGCTTTCCTTGGAGTCTGGGATGAGTACTCTATTTATAAGAATTGCATTAAAAATAATCCCATATTTATTGAATATCAAAATAATGCAGCTAGTCAAAGAGATTTAGTTTTAAAACCGATAAAAAGTCATGGCTTATGGAGCGGACAAAATCCTTTTCCTCCTAATACGTCGAACTTGAATAAATATTCTAATTATAAAGCCGTAGTAATTACTCGAGCGACACTCTACTACAATAGACTATTTTCATTTTGGAAATCAATACCTGCGGCAAGTAAAGCAATAGAAAAAGCAAATGGTGTTCATTTTTATAAAGGTATTGGAGAATGGCCTTTTATTCAACAAGCTACAGTTAGTATTTGGGAAAACTTTGAATCTGTAAATGAATTTGCATATAAAAGTAGGGCTCATTCAGATATAGTTAAAAAAACACGGCAAATGAAATGGTATAAAGAGGACCTTTTTGCTAGATTTTATTTAATATCCGACGAAACTAAAATTTTAAACTAATGAAAAATGTTATTGTTATTGGATCAGGAATTGCAGGCTTAGCTTCTAGCATTCGTTTAGCTGTTAAAGGTTATAGTGTTAAAGTTTTTGAAGCAAATCCATATCCAGGGGGAAAAATTTCTTCAGTTAAAATCGATCGATTTAGGTTTGATGGAGGGCCGCCTTTACTTACAATGCCAAATTATATAATTGAACTTTTTGAATTAGCAGGTGAAAATCCAGATGACTATTTCAAGTACAAAAAGAAAGAAGTTTCTTGTGTTTATTTTTGGAATGATGGGACAAAATTTATAGCACACAGCGATAGTGAAAAATTCGCAACCGAAGCATCAAAAACTTTTGATGAGTCAGAAAAAAAAATTAAAAAATATTTTGAAAGAGCAAAAAAAAAGTATGATTTGATAGCATCAATTTTTTTAGAAAAATCTCTACATAAAACTAAAACATATTTTTCTTCTAAAATCCTAAAATCACTTTTTCAATTAAGGATATTTGAAATTCAAAAATCCCTTCATCAAGCTAATACTGATTCTTTTGATTCTAAACATTTAATTCAGTTTCTCGATAGATATGCCACTTACAATGGTTCAAACCCTTATCAAACTTCAGGAATAATGTCTGTCATTCAACATCTTGAAAAAAATTATGGAACTTACGTTGCAAAAAAGGGTATGTTTTCAATTGCAGAATCACTTTTTGAATTAGCAAAAAAGGTTGGAGTAAAGTTTGATTTTGAAACTACAATAGATGAAATAATTATAGATCCAAAGAAAAAAATTAAAGGTGTAAAGTCAAAAGGGAAAACACATAATTCTGACATTGTGATTTCTAATATGGATATTTTTTATACTTATAATAAATTAATAAAAAATGTTAAAATACCCTCAAGTATAATGAATCAAGAAAGATCTAGTTCTGCAGTAATTTTTTATTGGGGAATTAAAAAAACTTTTGAAGAGTTAGATTTACATAATATTTTCTTTTCTACAGATTATAAGAATGAATTTAAATCAATTTTTGAAGATAAAAAAGTATGTAATGATCCAACAATATATATCAATATATCCTCTAAAGAAATACCTTCAGATGCTCCCAGGGGATTCGAAAATTGGTATGTTATGATAAATACCCCCCCCGATTATGGCCAAGATTGGTCAAAAATTGTTAAAAATTTAAGATCAATAGTCATTAAGAAAATATCAGCACGGCTTGGGGTTAATGTAGAAGAAATTATAATTTGTGAGAAAATAATTACACCTGCTTTAATACAAAAAAATAGTAAATCATACATGGGTGCACTTTATGGAACTTCAAGCAATGATTTATTTTCAGCATTTTTACGTCATCCAAATTTTTCTAATCGAATTAAAAACTTATATTTTTGTGGAGGGAGTGTTCACCCGGGAGGAGGAATTCCATTATGTTTGCTATCTGCTAAAATCGTTGACGATCTTATACCTAAATTATAAATGAAGTATAGCGATTTCTTAACAAAACAAAATATTTCAATAGGTTTGATTTGGCTTTTTCACCTTTCGGGTATTATTGGTATAATCTATACCGATGAATCTTGGTTTATAAAAGCTACTCCTTTAAATCTTTTAATAAGTTTTATTTTATTAATAATTAATATCGAATGGACTAAAAAGTTGTTATTTTTAGTATTATTATGTTTTAGTTTAGGGATGTTTGCTGAGATTTTAGGTGTTAAATTTGGATTTATCTTTGGAGAATATTCTTATGGAGAAACGATGGGAATAAAATTTATGGATGTCCCATTAATAATAGGTTTTAACTGGTGTATTTTAGTTTTTATTACAGGTTCTATTTCTAGTGCCTTTTTTGATAATCTTTGGGGAAGAATCCTAACAGGAATAGGACTGATGCTCTTTCTGGATCTGATTATTGAACCAGTAGCACCAGTTTTAGACTTTTGGACTTTTAAATCAGGGCTAGCTTCTATTCACAATTACGTTGGATGGACCATTATCGCTTTTCCTTTACAGTTGGTTTTTCAAAAACTTAAACTTAAAATTGATAGACATTTTCCATTTCATTTATTTATTCTGCAATGTCTATTTTTCATCATACTTTTACTAAAGATTAATTCTTTGTAAAATTAAAACTAAAATCTATTTTCATGAAAAACTACTTTTTTCTCTTATCACTATTTTTAGTCATTGCATGTGGAGAAGGAAACAAGTTAAAAGATAGTTCATCTGACTCAATCAAAAATAATATAGGTGAAGAACTTATATCAGATGAAAACTTCGAACTAGTCGATTACCCAGAAGATTTTTTAAAAGAAAATGGGCTGGAAGAATGGGAGGATTTTAGAAACCTACATAAAGCAATGGATCGTCTAAAGGAAATGGATATTAGAGATATTGAATTAAATATTATTGGTTTATCATCTCGTTTAAAGGATTTGATTTCACAAGACTTACCTGGAGGGTTTGAAACTCCTCAAATTCGGAGTCGCCTTAAAGTTGTTCAAATGCAGACCCAAAAATCACGCTATTTTACAAGACACTATAAAAAAGATTCACTTCTTCCATCTTTAAGAGCATTATATTATCATTATAATGTTTTGATATTAAGGATGATTGTTCTCAAAGAAGATGAGAACGTAGCAGTTTCTGAAACCAAACAAATGCCTTAAAAATTTGAGTTAATCTGTTTTTTAGATAAATAATTATTAACCCAAACCTGATTTTTATTTATTGCGATTTGAATGCTTGACACATTATTCAAAAATTCAGAATTTTTATAGCCAAATTCAATGAATTCTGTAAAAAGTTTAAGTAACATTTTATCTGCTTCTAAACATTTTTCAATTGCAGTTGATTTTAGCTTATCAATAGTGGAAACTAATAATTGATCAAAGTTAAATTTGTTAATGATTAAGTCATCAAATGGCACTCCTGTGTTTTGCAATTCACTCAAGACCTGTTGAAAAAATCGGTTTCGAATCAGTGCTTGTTTGTTAAAAAAACGTTTTTCTTCACAGGTGTTTGCATGATCAGAAGCCTTTAAATACTCCAGCTTTGCATTTTTTAGGTGCGTAAGGAGTTTTTCCATCAATATTATTTGCTTACTCTGTCTAGACATTTGTTATATAAATCAATTTAGCAAATAGTATGATGCTTTAACGGAAAGAAATAATATTTATATCAACAAGTTATTTACAGTATATTTAAAGGGAGTATCGTCTTCAATTTTTCTAGCTTGAATAATCCTTATAATAGCTGGTTCTGAGCTAAATTTTGGTGAAGGGAGGCCCAGTTTTTTTGCCATAAATTCATAATACTTTTTACGATTTGGATGGTGAGGTGAGACCAAATTATAAATTCCTCGAAGCTGAGGATTAACAATCAAATTACAAATTCCAGATACTGCATCTCGTTGATGAATAAAATTGATCCGTCCTCCTGGATTTCCTATATATCTGTTTTGTAATTTGAAAATTGGATGTCGATCCTTACCAATAAGTCCTCCTAATCTGACAATAATTGAGGCTTTAGTGGAATTCATAATTAGCTTTTCACTAGTATGAAGTGCCTTAGCAACTGGATTTTTAGGATTAACCTCACTTAATTCATTGAAGTTACCTCCCTTTGATCCGTAAACAGATGTACTACTTAAAAAAATAATTCGTTTAACATTACTTAACTCAATACAATTCAGGAGAAATGATATTCTTTGAACGAATTCTTTTTCTTTTGATTTTTTATCAGGAGGAATAGAGATTATTAAAGTTTCAACTAACTTCAAAAAAAACAGAATGCTTTCACTTTCGTTCTCATCTAAAAAAACCTGATAGCCCTCAATTCCATTTTTATTTAAAGCTGAAATCCCAGCCTCTGATCTTCGGGTACCTTTAACATTAAAATTTAGTTTTTTTAAGGAGTTTCCAAGTGGAACACCTAACCATCCACAACCTAAAATACCTAATTGATGCATATAATGAATAATTAGCAATTATACTGATATATTTTCATAGAATTATCTATTTTTTTAACAGAATGTCAAATTTTTACTCAAAAAAAACTTATATTACATAAAAACAAAATCATTTATTATGCCCGTCAAAAGTTTTCAAGGAGAACGGGCTCAGAAAAAAAGAGTCACTCCCAGGAAATTGTCAGTATCTGATATCATGACTACTCAACTGGTATTGTTTACACCTGAACAAACCATTCATGAAGTAATGAAAGCTTTTATAAAACATCGAATATCAGGAGGTCCTGTTATAAATGAAAAGGGAAAACTTGTTGGGGTTATTTCTGAAGCAGATTGTATGAAGGAAATCTCTGATAGTCGATATTTTAACATGCCAATTTTAGATAAAACTGTTGGTCATTTTATGACAACAAAAATTGATACTATTGAATCTAATACAAGTGTATTTGATGCTGCATCTAAATTTTCAAATTCAAGTAGACGTCGTTATCCGGTCATTGAAAAAGGACGTCTTGTAGGTCAGATAAGTCGAAAAGATATCGTTATTGCAGCTATCAATATGAAAAGTCAAACATGGAGAGTTAAGTAAATAGTTCTTTAGCTACCCTAAACGTATTTGAATGAGCTTCTAGAATTACTTTTATATCTTTAGAATATCCACCTCCCATACTACATTGAATTGGAATGCCTTTTTCTTTATAAAAATTAAGTACAAGTTCATCTCGTTTTTTGCAACCTTCCATACTCACACCTAGACGACCTAATTTATCGGTTTTTAATATATCTACACCACATAGGTAAAAAATAAAATCCGGGTGGACAGTTTCATATAGTTTGGGCAAAAGGCTTTTTATTTCTTCTATATAAGTGATATCTGAACATTTATCATCTATTGATATATCAATATCACTAGTTTCTTTTCTAAAGGGGTAGTTTTTGGCTCCATGAACTGAACAAGTGAAAACATTTGAATTATTTTTGAAAATCGCCGCAGTTCCGTTTCCTTGATGAACATCCAAATCTAAAATTAAAATTTTTTTTGCGTACCCCTGATCTAAAAGGTATTGTGCTCCAATAGCTTGGTCGTTTAGAAGGCAAAATGCTTCCCCTCGGTCTGAAAACGCATGATGAGTTCCCCCTGCAATATTCATTGCAATCCCAGAATCTAGTGCTTTTTCAGCTCCCATAATGGTTCCCCCAGCAATCAAAAACTCTCTTTTTACTAATGCCTCATTAAGAGGAAAACCAATGCTCCTAATTTCATTTTTTGTAAGTTGTAAATTACATAGGCGATTTACATATTCTTTCACATGCACTCTTAAAACTTGTTCTATTTTTGCAGCTTTTGGAATAAAAAAATCTTTAGGCTTACATGTCCCTTCTAAAATTAACTGCTGAGGTAAAAGCTTATATTTTTCCATAGGAAAACGATGATTTTCAGGCAGAGGAAGACAATAGGTAGGATCAAAAGCTATTGGTATAAAGGAATCCAAATCAATTAAGTTATGGGTGACCCATTTTGAACATTTTTTTCTTCAGGAGACACGAAAATAAAATTTCCATATTCATTTTTCCCAAGTAAAATCATCCCGTTACTTTCAACTCCTTTAAGTTCTCTAGGAGCCAAATTAGACAATAGTGTTACTTTTTTCCCGATAAGGTCATCTGGCTTGAAATCAACTGCAATTCCTGAAACAACTGTTCGGACCTCCTTTTTAAGTTGAAGCTTTATCTCGATTAATTTTTTTGTTTTATTGACTTTTTTGGCTCTTATGATTTCAGCAACTTGTAGATCTAAAGCGTCAAAATCTTCAAATGATACTTGTGGCTTTATAGGAGGAATTTGTTGCAAAGAAACTTTATCTTCTTTTTTACCTGAATCAAGTTTAGTTAGTTGCTCTCGGATCTGTGTATCTTCAATTTTTTTAAATAAAAGTTGGACTTTTTTTATATGTTTTCCTTCGTTAATCAATAACTTTTTATGACTTATATCCTTCCATTTTAAATCTCCAGATTTTAAGTTTAACATTATCTTTAACTTTTTTGATGTGAAGGGTAAAAAAGGCTCACTTAGAACGGCTAGTCCAGCTGTGATCTGAAGAGCTGTAAACATTATTGTTGCCACACGATCTGGATCGGTTTTGATCAATTTCCATGGTTCCGAATCAGCTAAATATTTATTTCCTAAACGAGCCAATTGCATTAAACTTTGACATGCTTCTCTAAAGCGATATTGTTCAATAGCCTGTCCAATTTCATCTGGAAGTCTTGACATTTCATCTAAAACCTTTTCGTCCTCTAGCAAAAATATTCCAGCTTTTGGAACATTACCTCCATAATATTTATGAGTGAGAACTAATACACGATTAATAAAATTTCCGTATATAGATACAAGTTCATTATTATTTCGTGATTGAAATTCTTGCCAAGTAAAATCATTGTCTTTAGTTTCAGGAGAGTTAGCCGTTAGAACATAACGTAATACATCTTGTTGATCAGGGAATTCCTCTAAATATTCGTGAAGCCATACGGCCCAATTTTTAGAAGTAGATATTTTTTGTCCTTCTAAATTTAAAAATTCGTTTGCGGGTACATTTTCAGGTAAAATATAATTCTCGCTTTCGTGAAGAATAATAGGAAAAATAATACAATGAAAGACAATATTATCTTTCCCTATAAAATGAACCAATTTAGTTTTATCATCTTTCCAATAAGGTTCCCAATCAATTCCTTTCTTTAATGCCCACTCTTTAGTAGAAGAAATATATCCTATAGGTGCATCAAACCAAACATAAAGTACTTTATTTTCACCTTCAGTTAAAGGTACCGGAATTCCCCAATCTAAATCACGGGTTACTGCTCGAGCTCTTAAACCGTTATCAAGCCAAGATTTTACTTGACCATATACATTTGGTTTCCAGTCAAGTTTATGCTCTTTAATAATCCAGTTTTCCAAAAAATCTTCATAACGATTTAAGGGGAGATACCAATGCTTTGTTTTCCGCATTTCAGGCTTAGATCCACTTATAGTAGATTTTGGATTGATCAGTTCATCCACATTTAAAGTGCTTCCACAGCTTTCACATTGATCGCCATAAGCCTCTATATATTGACATATTGGGCAGGTTCCTTGAACAAAACGATCCGCTAAAAATTGCTGAGCTTCAGGGTCGAAAAGTTGTTGTGATTCGTTTTCTTCAAAAACTCCTTTTTGGTGTAAATATTTAAAAACTTCTTGAGCAGTTTTATGATGAATTGATCGAGATGTTCGTGAATAATTATCAAAAGTAATACCAAAGTTCTCAAATGAATCACGAATTAATTGATCATAATAATCGATTATTTGCTTAGGAGATTTTTTTTCTTTTTTAGCTTTAATAGAAATTGCAACTCCATGCTCATCACTACCACATATAAATGCAACGTCCTTCCCTTTACCTCTTAAATAGCGAGCATAAATATCAGCTGGAACGTAAACACCTGCCAAATGGCCAATGTGAATAGGTCCATTAGTGTAGGGTAATGCTGCTGTAATAGTATAACGTTTTGGCATTTAGATCAGTTCAATTTATTTCAAAAGTAAGCAAAACTCAACCTTTTTATTAAACTAAGTCGATCTTAATGAACCAAATTTATCATAGTGGGGATAAATTCTTTAAATAATGGATCATTGTTTTATTTATAACATTTTGTTTTAAATAATTATTTTTGTTATTATAATTATAATGATGTTATTATTTAAACACTCTTCATATTATGAAAACCATTGCCTCCACAGTAACCGAATATATTAAGACAAAACCTTACTTAGCCTCTGCACTAGCTGATGGAATAATTAATCTCACTTCCTTAGCAAGAAATATTCATGTAGATATTGAGTCATTGATGAGAAAGCCCGTCAACCAGGGTGCAATAATTATGTCTCTAAAAAGAGTATCAGATGATACTAGTTTTACTTTAACAAGAAAAATTATTAACATACTAAAAAATCTTGGAGATATTACTGTACGATCCTCTTTAATAGATTATGGCTTTCTACTTTCAGAAACTTTATTATTAACCCAGGCCAACTTACTAAAAAAAATTGAAGATAAAAAAGATGTTTTTTATACATCCTCAAGGGGAGTCGCCGAAAGCAATATTGTAGTGAGTAAAAATATTGTTTCATTAGTTGACGTACTTTTTAAAAACGAAGTTTGTCACACTAAAAGAGAAAATTTATCCTCGATTACCGTTAAACTCCCCAGTGATAATATTAATATTCCAGGAATATATTATTTTATTTTTCAACGCTTATCTTGGGAGGGGGTAAATATTACAGAAGTTATTTCAACTTCTAACGAATTTACCATATTAGTAGACGAAGATCAAGTAGATATTGCTTTTAAAGTTATAAAAAATCTAAAGGGTATTTAGTTTTATTGCTAATTGAAAGAAAAAACTTTATTAAACTTTTTACGTCTTTAATATCAGCTATTGACAATAAAAGCCTGGGGCCATTAGCTGTATTTTTTTCTTTTAGTGTCAAACGTTCTGGAGATTTTTGAATTTGATTGATTAAATAACTAAAACCTTCACTTTTGAAGAATTGACTTTGTTGATCTGAAATGAAATAAGACAGACACCGTTCTTTTTTAATAATCAATCGTTCAATACCTAGACGTCCAGCTACCCATTTTAACCGAACACTTTCAAGTAATTCTTTCGCCTCTAAAGGGAGAGGACCAAACCTATCTTTAAGTTTGGCTTCAAATTCTTCTAATACTTTTGAAGTTTTAATATGACTTAATTCTTGATATAATGCAAGACGTTCTTTTACAATATTTACATAATCATCTGGGATGTAAATTTCAAGATCTGTGTCGATCTGAACTTCTCTTGTAAAGTTTTTTATGGCATCTCTTTCTTTAAATTTATAAATGTCTTTAAACTCATTATCTTTCAATTCATCAATTGCTTGTTGCAAAATTTTTTGATAAGTTTCAAAACCCATTTCATTAATAAATCCACTTTGTTCTCCACCTAATAAATCTCCCGCACCTCGTATTTCTAAATCTTTCATTGCGATTTGGATTCCTGAACCTATAGCAGAAAATTGTTCTATAGTTTTTATACGTTTTTGAGCATCAGAACTTATCGTACTATAAGGAGGGGTTATGAAGTAACAAAATGCTTTTTTATTACTTCTTCCCACGCGACCTCGCATTTGATGTAGATCACTTAGTCCAAAATTATGTGCATTGTGAATGAATATAGTATTAGCATTTGGGACATCTAACCCATTTTCAATTATGGTTGTAGCGATAAGTATATCAAATTCGCCATTCATAAAACTTAGTAAAGCTTTTTCTAACCTTCTACCTTCCATTTGTCCATGACCAACTGCAATTCGTGCATCCGGAACAAGGCGTTGGATTAGACCAGTAATTTCTGCAATATTTTCAATTCGATTATGAACAAAGAAAACTTGTCCTCCACGATGAAGTTCATAAAGTATTCCATCTCGAATTTGCATTTCGTTAAAACGAATTACTTCGCTTTCTATTGGATAGCGATTGGGAGGAGGTGTAGCGATAATAGATAAATCTCTCGCGGCCATTAGACTAAACTGAAGCGTTCTTGGTATGGGTGTAGCTGTTAACGTTAAAACATCAATATTTGCTTTTAAGGATCGGATTCGTTCTTTAACTGCAACACCGAACTTTTGCTCTTCATCTACAATAAGGAGGCCTAAATCGTGAAAAATAACATTTTTACTAACCAATTGATGAGTACCAATAAGAATATCAATTTTACCTTTACTGAGATCTTTTAAAATTTGATTTTTGTCTTTTATTGCACGAAATCGATTAAGGTAGTCCACCCTTACAGGAAACTCTTTTAGACGTTGAGAAAAGGTTTTATAGTGTTGAAATGCCAAAATGGTTGTAGGGACTAATACAACAACTTGTTTACTATTATCAACAGCTTTAAATGCAGCTCTTATTGCTACTTCTGTTTTTCCAAAACCAACATCTCCACAGATTAAGCGATCCATAGGCCGTGTAGATTCCATATCTGCTTTTATATCTTGGGTGGCTTTTTCCTGATCTGGTGTATCTTCAAACAAAAAAGAGGCTTCCAGTTCCCATTGCAAGAAACTATCAGGGTCAAAAGCAAAACCAATTTTTTGTCTTCGCTTTGCATATAATTCAATTAAACTAAATGCAATTTCTTTAACCTTGCTTTTGGTTTTTTGCTTTAGGGCTTTCCAAGCTTTTGATCCCAGTTTATAAATCTTTGGAACACTACCTTCCTTTCCGGCATAACGACATATTTTATGTAGTGAATGAATGCTGAGGTAGAGGATATCACGTTCTCCATAAATTAGTTTGATCGCTTCTTGCCATTTTCCTTCCACATCGATACGTTGTAACCCTCCAAAGATTCCAATACCATGGTCAATATGAGTGACATAATCTCCTACCTTCATTTGAGTCAATTCTTTAAGGCTTAAAGCTTCTTTTTTATTACGATCTGATTTGAGTTTATATTTGTGATAGCGTTCAAAAATCTGGTGATCAGAAAAACAAGCCCATTTTGCTTCTAGATCTTCAAAACCGGAAAAAATAGGTAGAACCTCTGTTTTATAATGAACGTTTTCTGCCATTTCTTCAAAAATATCATGAAAGCGTTTGGCTTGTTGTTCATTACTGCAAAAAAGGGTATTTTCATAGCTGCGTTTTTTATTTTTATTAAGATGAGAAACCAATAAATCAAACTTTTTATTGAAAGCAGGCTGAGGACTTTGTTTTATAAAAATTTGCTCTTGTATATCCAATTGATCTGTTTTTTCTAAAATCAGAACCGATTTGTCACGGCAATCGTTAATCCATTCTTTAGGCTCTACAAATAGTTTTTCTGGAGGATATTGAGTAGATGTGTCAAGTTCTTTATAAACTGCTTTAGCTTTTTTGAAAAGATTCTTTAATTGGTGTGTTATTTTATCTAGATCGGAAAAAACAAAACAACTTTCTGATGAGAAAAAGGAAAGTAAGGTTTTTCGTTTATCAGTAAAATCGTGACCTGAAGTGTTGGGGAGTAGTTCGATTTCTTCAAGGTCAGTTATAGAAAGTTGATTGCTAACATCAAAGCTTGACAAACGCTCTATTATTTCATCAAAAAACTCTATTCGATAGGGATGTTGATATGCAAAAGAAAATACATCAATGATTCCTCCACGAACAGCGAATTCCCCTGGACCTGTTACAAAATCTACGCGTTCAAAACCCATATCAAAGAGTCGTTCATTTAAATAACTTAAAGCAACTTGAGTATCTTTTTTCAGATGTAATGTGATACGTTTTAGAGTATGTTGGGAAATGATCTTTTCAAATATTGCTTGAGGATAGGTTACAACTATTCGTGCTCTATTAGAAGCACTTAGTTTTTTTAGTACTTCTGTACGAAGCAGTATATTAGCATTATCAGTAGTTTCTTGAGCATAAGGTTGTCTAAAACTGGCTGGGAAATAAAGAACTTGGGCAGGACTCAGAAGCTGTTCTAAGTCATTTAAAAAGTAAGCAGCTTGTTCGGGATTCTCGTGCACCAATAGTATAGATTGGTTTTGTTGTTGAAATGCTGCAGCTAAGCGAAAGGATAATCCTGAACCAATTAAACCTTTGATTTGGATACAACGCTTTTTTGAAAAAACTGCCTGCAGTTTCTTCTGTGAAACTAAAGTATCAAAAACGTTTAGTAACGGGTTGATTTTTTTTTTGGTAAAGATATAGCATGTAATTTAAGTTCCCTTGATTTTCATAACTTCTTTCCCTGATGTGACATAAACTTGATTTCCTTTTTTAGGAATTAATACATGTAAACCGGTAAATGCTCCAAAAGCAGGGAGTATTAATTGGTTTTTGGATTGAAAAAAACAAGGGAGTTTGAGCTGTTGTAGACCAACTCCTTTAAGTTTTACCCCAGGATGAATATGACCGCAAAAGACAAAATAATTTTTTTTATCTACAGGGAAATGTGAAAAGTAAAAGTGCTCCTCTTCAAAATATTCTTTTACATCAATACCTAACTTTTTAAATTTCCAAGACGGAATAATATCGTGGTTGCCATGAATTAAAATCGTCATAATAGATTGTTGTTTTATCCAAGCTTCAAACAAATGCCATTCGTTGTTTTGAAAACTATGAAATAAATCACCCAAAAAAATCAGACGTTTAACAGAAAATTTTTTAAATAAGCCTGCTATTTTTTTATAAAAAGTACCTTCAGCTTCTCGCGGCACGGCCAGGCCATTTTTTCTAAAATGAGCCACTTTTCCAATATGGACGTCCGCTATTAAAAGGCTTTCTTTTTCTTCCCAATATACTGCACCGCTCGGATCTAAAATGAATTGCTGATGTTTAATTTTAACTTTTTTCACTTTCCTACTTTTTCAAGTTGAAGGTACATTTTCTTGATACGGTCTTCCACACTTTCTGATGAAAGTTTAGATCTCATTCTGTCAGTAATCAATGGAAAAGAAAACGGGGTGGGTTGACTACATTCACACCATAAAACTTCTTGAGAGGCAATTTTTTCAAAGACTTGGGTAATTCGGCCGCGCTCCATCCCGTGATCAAAGGTCTCTTCCAAGGCTTGCTTGTAGAGCAGATTATCAGGTTCATAATCTTTAAAAACATCATAAAATAATTGAGAGCCACTTTGGAGGTGTTTTGCTTTTAATGGTTTGTTGGGAAAGCCTTGAAAAACCAATCCTGAAATAACAGCAATATCACGAAATCGACGACGTGCCATTTCAGATATATTAATACTTTTTTCTAAATCTTCATACAGATGATCTTGCGTCAAAAGATTATTATCTAAAAAGTTTTCTTTAGAAAAAGCCTTATCTGATAGTAACTCAAACCCATAGTCATTAAAGGACATACTAAATGTAATAGGAGACAATAAACTCAATCGGTAAGCCATCAAACTTGCCATAGCTTCATGGATCGCATAGCCTTCAAAAGGATAAAATACGGTATGAAAACCATCTTTAGTTTTAAAACGTTCAATTAAAAATTGATCCGGGTTTGGAATGATAGACTCCCTCCGTTGCTGAAAAAAAAAGGGTTCTAAGGCCTTAAATTCTGCAGTGGCTAGATTGTACTCTTCGAACAAGGCATTTTTCAACAAATCACTCAAATGGGCGCTAAAACTCATCCGCCCACCCATCCAAGCTGGAATACGACTTTTTTTTGATTTAGACTTACGAACAATAACTTCCATATTACGAATACGGATCAGTTCCAAATTTCTTCCCGAAAAAGTAAAAATATCACCGGGTTTTAATTTGGAAACAAACCACTCCTCAATAACTCCCAAGTAGCCTCCTTTTTGATATCGTATTTTTAGAGTTGCGTCACTTACAATAGTTCCTATGGAAAGTCTGTGGCGCATGGCAATTCCTTTATCTAACACTTTTAATACTCCGTCTTCCATGATATTTACTTTTTTATATTCGTCATAGCTCTCTAAACTTTGACTTCCTTTAACCAAGAAATTCACAAGCCATTGCCATCGTTCTTTGTCTAGAGTTTGAAAGCAAAAAGTTTCTTTTATAATTGGGAATAAATTTTCAGGTTGAAAACCAACACCAACGGCTAAAGTCGTTAAGAATTGGAGTAATACATCGTAAGAATTTAGGAAAGGAATCTTATCCTCAATTTGTTGTTTTTCAATTCCTTTTTGCAAAGCAACGGATTCGATAAGCTCCATAGCGTGGGTAGGAAGAAAGTAAATAACACTAGAAGCTTTGGGAAGATGACCACTACGACCTGCCCTTTGAATAAACCTTCCTACACCCTTGGGACTCCCAATCTGAATACAGTTTTCAACAGGGCTAAAGTCCACGCCTAAATCTAAACTAGAAGTACAAACTACCACTTTAAGTTGATCTTTTCGAAGTGCTTCTTCAACCCACAAGCGAATTTTTTTATCAATACTACTATGATGCATAGCAATATTACCTGCCAAACTAGAGTCGGCTTCTAGAAGCCGATGAAACCATATTTCACATTGGGCACGAGTATTTGTGAAAATTAGTGTTGTTTTATTTTTCTTTATCAATTTTAGTACCTGTGGCAAAAGGTGAATTCCTAAATGGCCCCGCCAAGGGAAGCTTTCCACTTTTTCGGGTAAAATAGATTTTACCTTAATTTTTTTTTTTATTCGAGCATTTATCGTGATGTAATTTTTTACGGGACCCAATAAAATTTCTCGAGCTAAATCTTTATTTCCAAGAGTTGCCGATATTCCCCAAACTTTTATAGTAGGCAAGAATGATCTTAAATAAGCAATGGCTAATTCTACTTGAACTCCTCGTTTAGTTCCAATGAGTTCGTGCCATTCATCTACTACAATAACTTTAAGGTTATGAAATTTTTTTATGTGGTCTTTGGCGCTTATTAATACATGCAAACTCTCAGGGGTGGTAACCAAACCAAAAGAAGGGTTTCTTTTTTGCTTGGCACGTTCACTTTGCGAGGTATCTCCTGTGCGTAAGGCAATGCTTATATTTGGGTCTAAATCATTGCTGATCTTTTGCATAGCACATTGAATTTCAACTGCTAATGCACGCAAAGGAGTAATCCATATAGCATGAATTCCAACAATCTGTTTTTTCTCTTGTAATGCTTCTTGCAAAATCCCCCCCCAAATTGCATAAGTTTTTCCACTTCCTGTAGGAGCATGCAACATTCCACTTTTACCTTTTAAGTAGGCTTTCCAGCATTCTTTTTGAAAAGTTTGAGGCTTCCATTTTTGATCTTTAAACCAGTCTGTAATTTTATTCATTAGAGCAATTTTTTTAAATCTTCTAGACTATTGGCATCTTGAATTTTCTTGTCGTGGCGCCACCGTAAAATTCTTGGGAAACGGACTGCTACTCCACTTTTATGACGTGAAGAAAGTGCAATAGCCTCAAAGGCAATCTCAAAAACTAATTCAGGTTTAACTTGACGAACTGGGCCAAAACGATCTAAAGTGTTTTGTTTTACAAACTGATCGACTTTTTTAATTTCACTATCAGTAAGTCCAGAATAGGCTTTAGCAAACGTGACCAAATTTTTTTCATGCCATAGGGCAAAGGTATAATCTGTATACAAATTTGTTCGTCTCCCATGTCCTCTCATTGCATAGGTTAGAACAGCATCGATTGTTTTTGGATCTGACTTCCATTTGTACCAGTAACCCTTTTTACGTCCAACTGCATATGCAGAATTTTTATGTTTTAGCATTAGACCCTCACTGCGCTTTTCAGGAGCCTTTTTGCGTTCATCAGCTACCTGATTCCAATTTGTAAAAGTTAATACTTCTGACAAAAGCAGAGGTATTTTATCTCCTTGATAGCCTTTATACAAAGTTTTTAAAAGCTGCTGACGTTCTTCTAAGGGCTGTAATCGAATATCTTTGCCTTTGTATTCTAAAATATCGTAAAGCATCATAACAATTGGAAATTCATCTTTAAGCTTTTGAGAGATTATTTTTCTTCCAATACGTTTTTGAAGGGTATTAAAATCTCCAATTACCCCATTTTTTAAGGGTAGGAGTTCTCCGTCTAGTACAGTTCCATTTGGAAGAAGCCTTGCAAGACAAGCGAGTTCAGGGAATTTATCTGTGATCAACTCTTCCCCACGACTCCATAAAAAGTGTTTTCCCTCCCTGATAATTAGTTGAGCGCGCATCCCATCCCATTTATGTTCTACATGCCAATCAGTTGTGTTTTCTTTATTTATAAAACCATCTTCTATCATATAGGCTAAAAAGAAGGGATAAGGTTGCGAAATTTGATCTTCTGGATTTGGATGAATTATGAGTTCGTCAAAAGTTGTAGTCTCCGGTGTCCATTGTCCCATTAATCGATGGGCTAAAATATTTTCATCAATTTTAACTGCTTTTGATAATGCACGTATCATTAACTTTTGACTCAAGCCAATCCGAAAGCCTCCAGTTAGTATCTTGTTAAAAACGAAACGTTCAAACTTGTTTAGACTTTTCCAGCGTTTGAGGATATAATTTTTTTTTTCTTTTTCGTCTTTATTCTTAAGAGCTATAATTTCTGATGCACATTGGGAAAGTGAGGGAGGTAAAATTTTATAATCCTTTTTTACTAATAAAGCAATTGTCTCAGCTAAATCTCCAACAATATGGTAAGATTCCTCAAAGAGCCATTCAGGTAATTGTGTAAGTTCTGCAGCCCAAGTTTTCATTAAGGAAGTACTTACTGGTCTTGAAGGACGACGATGAGATAATAGAGCTACAGCCCAGAGAGCATCTTCTTTAGGTGCTTTCTCAAAATAGTTTGTCAATGCAGCTACTTTATTGTTAGTTTTATTAGTACTGTCGAGTTTTTCAACTAGGGAGGCAAAACGTTTCATTCAGCAGTAACAGTTTCAATAGTTTCTGTTTCGTATTTTGTTTTTTCTGTCCGTGCATTCCAACCATTTTCTCTGAGATATTTAGCAAATAAATCTGTATAGCCATGAGTAGTGATGACATTTTCGCATCCTGTAGCTTCAACAGAAGAGAGAAGCCCCTGCCAATCAGCATGATCAGACAAGACAAATGCACGATCAATTGCTCTTCTTCTTCTAGCGCCTCTGAATGCCATCCAACCAGAGGCATATCCAGTTGAAATTTCCCCCAATTTTTTAGCCCAAGAACTGTCTAAAACTGCCGGAGGAGCAAGGACCAAATTACCTTCTATTTCTTTTTTATTTGTCTCTCTGGTAATCAATTCTGTTTTTGGGAAATCAATAAATTCACGCAAAATTTCTGTCATCTTTTCAGTTGCACCATGTGTGTATATTTTACCAATTTGGGGATCAAGATGCTTTAAAAGCCTTTGGACTTTACCCAAAGAATATCCCATCAATAAACTGGTAGTTTTATTCTCTTTGTTTTGAGCCCACCAATGATTGATTTCTTGATGAACCTTAGAAGGCTCCTCCCACCTAAAAACAGGAAGCCCAAAGGTGCATTCAGTTATAAAAGTATCGCATTTAATGGGTTCAAAGGAGGTTGAAATGCCGTCAAACTGAGTTTTGTAGTCCCCAGTAAATACCCATACCTCTCCTTTATGTTCCAATCGAATTTGAGAAGAACCAGGAACGTGTCCCGCAGGATGAAAAGAAAAGTTTACTCCATTTATGGTAAATGGATCACCATATTTTTTTCCTTGTAATGAAATTTTTCCTAAACGATGTCGAATGATAGGAACGTTAATTTCATTTGTAATATAATGCTTACTCCCCCAGCGTGCATGATCAGAATGACCATGAGAAATAATGGCTTTATCTACGCCCTGCCATGGGTCAAGGTAAACATTCGCAACTTTACAGTAAATACCTTTTGAGGTAAATTCTAATAACGGCATCTATACTTTTCTTTTTCAGAGGTAAGGTACAAAAAATGCAAAAAATAAAATCGTTAATAAATGCGAATAACTACTTTTCAATGCACTCTGATTATTTCCTATTTTAGTCTTGATGTATTTAATCTTTGATACCGAAACTACTGGATTACCAAAACGATGGAATGCCCCCTTAAGCGATGGTGAAAACTGGCCCCGCTGTATTCAAATTGCCTGGCAAATTCATGATGTAAAAGGTGAGATTATAGATCATAAAGATTTCCTCATTAAACCAGATGGTTTTAGTATTCCATTTGATTCTGAACAGGTACATGGGATTTCAACTGCTTTAGCTGAAAATCAAGGAGTGCCAATTGCAGAAGTATTAGACAAATTTCTATCCGCAATAAATCAAGTGGAGTTTGTTGTGGGGCATAATGTATCATTTGATCGAAATATTATGGGGGCAGAATATTTACGGTCAGGTATGGATGATGTTTTACAGGCAAAAGCGATGATCGACACATGTACAGAAGAAACAGCGACTTTATGTAAATTACCAGGAGGCCCAAGAGGTAAATTTAAACTCCCAACTCTTGGTGAATTATATTATTTTCTTTTTGGTGAGAACTTTGAAGAAGTACATAACGCAACAGCCGATGTTGAAGCTACTTCTCGTGCCTTTTTTGAATTATTAAGGCAAGACAAATTACATCCTACAGCATATGACAATCTGAAAATACAAACTGCTGATATAAAAGAAAGGACTTCAGTTTTTGAACTCGTTGGTATTTCTCATCAAAATTTAAAACAGGCCTCAGTGTCCTTGCTAACTCAAAAAGTTGATAACAACAAATTAACTAAAACAGAAATAAGTGCTTCCTTGGTTAATGCCCCTTTTGTTCATTTGCATAATCATTCTCAATTTTCAGTTCTCCAAGCAACTTCACGTATTAATCAGTTGGTTGAGGCTGCGGCATCGGATAATATGCCTGCGGTTGCTATTACTGATCATGGGAACTTGATGGGAGCTTTCCATTTTATCAAAGCTGTAAAAGATTATAATTCAAGAATAGAAGCAGACAAAAAAATTAAACCAATTGTAGGCTGTGAATTTTACGTGTGTGGAGATCATAAGGATAAAACTAGAAGAGATGATGGATATCAAATTGTTTTTTTAGCTAAAAATAAATCAGGGTATCATAATCTTGCAAAACTTAGTTCAGCAGCTTATGTAGATGGCTTTTATTATGTCCCTCGTATTGATCGAAAATTAATAGAAAAGTATAAAGATAATTTGATTGTACTAAGTGGAAACACCTATGGAGAATTATCTTCTAAAATACTCAATGTAGGGGAGAGACAAGCAGAAGAGGCACTTCAATGGTGGTATAGTCAATTCGGTGATGATTTTTACATTGAGTTAATGAGACATGGAGAAGAAGGTGAAGATCGTGCTAATGAAGTTTTAGTTGACTTATCTCGAAAATATAAGATTCCACTTGTTGCAACAAATAATACATATTACATTAAAAAAGAGGAAGCAAATGCACACGATATATTACTTTGCGTGAAAGAAGGAGAGAAGCAGACTACACCGATTGGAAGGGGTCGAGGTTTTCGCTATGGCTTTTCAAATCAAGAATATTATTTCAAGACCAGTAAAGAGATGAAAATTTTATTTCAGGATCTTGAAGAAGCCATAATAAATATTCAAAAGCTTATTGAGAAAATAGAACCTTTTTCCTTAACACGTGAAGTTTTATTACCTAAATTTGATATTCCAGACGAGCATATTGTAACTAATGATTTGGATGGGAAAAAGGGTGAGAATGACTATCTACGCTATCTTACATATGAGGGTGCGAAACAACGCTATCCCGAATTAACCAATCAAGTAAAAGAGCGTATTGATTTTGAGTTGAAAGTTATTTCAAATACAGGTTACCCAGGGTATTTTTTGATTGTACAAGACTTTATTGCTGCGGCTAGAGATATGAACGTTTCTGTTGGTCCTGGAAGAGGCTCAGCAGCAGGATCAGTTGTGGCATATTGCTTAAAAATCACAAATATTGATCCTATTAAATATAATTTACTTTTTGAGCGATTCCTAAATCCAGATCGAGTTAGTATGCCTGATATAGATATTGATTTTGATGACGAAGGAAGAGGCCGCGTTATAAATTATGTTATTGAAAAATATGGTTCTAATCAGGTTGCACAGATTATAACCTATGGCACCATGGCTGCCAAGTCCTCAATACGGGACACAGGAAGGGTATTGGATTTACCTCTTGGAGAAGCAGACCGAATAGCTAAGTTATTACCCAATATTAAACTTGGTAAAATCTTTAGTTCTAACATAGAAGAACTTAAAGAAAACCTTCGTTCTGAAGAAATTCAACGTGTCAATGAAATTAAGAGTATAGCCAATGAAGATTCTATTTCTGGGCAAACCATACAGCAAGCTAAAGTCTTAGAAGGATCTTTACGAAATACTGGAATCCATGCATGTGGTGTTATAATTACTCCTGATGATATAACACAATTTGTTCCTGTTTCCACCGCCAAAGATTCTGATTTATTTGTTACTCAATTTGATAACTCAGTAGTAGAAGACGCAGGATTATTAAAAATGGACTTTTTAGGATTAAAAACCTTAACTCTTATTAAGGATACTGTTAAACTTGTTAAATATAAGTATGATATTTTACTGGATCCTGACAGTTTCCCACTGGATGATTTTAAGACTTACGAGCTTTTTCAGCGAGGAGAAACAGTAGGTATTTTTCAATACGAATCCTCAGGTATGCAAAAGTATCTTAAGGATCTAAAACCGACAGTTTTTGATGATTTGATTGCAATGAATGCTCTTTATAGGCCTGGGCCGTTGGAATATATTCCCAGTTTTGTTGACAGGAAGAATGGGAATGAAAAAATATCTTACGACCTCCCTGTAATGGAGGAGTTTTTAAAAGAGACATATGGAATTACAGTTTATCAAGAGCAAGTGATGCTATTGTCGCAAAAATTAGCTGGTTTTTCTAAAGGTGATGCTGATGTTTTGCGCAAGGCAATGGGGAAAAAGATTTTTGCCTTACTTCAAAAATTAAAACCACAATTTATTGATGGAGGAAAGTCAAATGGACATCCTGAGGAAATATTAGAAAAAATCTGGAAAGACTGGGAGGCCTTTGCTGCATATGCGTTCAACAAATCACACTCTACTTGCTATGCTTGGATTGGATATCAAACAGCTTATTTAAAAGCGCACTATCCAGCAGAATACATGGCTGCCGTACTCTCAAACAATATGAATGATATTGAGCAGGTATCATTTTTTATGGAAGAATGCCGTCGTATGGGATTAAAGGTTTTAGGACCAGATGTTAACGAGTCATTTTACAAATTTGCAGTAAATGATCAAAAGGCTATTCGATTTGGGATGGGTGCAGTCAAAGGTGTTGGGAAAGGGGCTGTAGAGACCATTATTGAGCACCGAAAAGATGGCAAATATAGTTCTGTTTTTGATTTGGTGAAACGAATTGATTTAAGAGCAGCAAATAAGAAGGCTTTTGAGAACTTGGTCTTGGCCGGAGGTTTGGATTCCTTCGATAATACTCATCGAGCACAATATTTAAATCCAGATGGAGATGGGATTACTTTTTTAGAAAAGGTTATGCGCTTTGGAGCTAAATACCAAGAAAATGTAAACTCGGCTCAAACAAGTCTTTTTGGGGAAGAAACCAATCAAATATATCAAGATTTAACAATACCTCCGAGTGAACCCTGGAAGAATTTAACACGTCTAAAAAAAGAAAAGGAAGTTGTTGGCATTTATATTTCAGCACATCCATTAGATGATTTTTCTAAAGAGATGGATCACTTCACAAATATTTCTTTGTCAAATTTAGATGATTTAAGTGTGTTTTTAAATCATGAGTTAAATGTTGGAGGCATTGTAAACGAAGTTGAGCATTTAGAAAGTAGCAAAGGTAACGGATGGGCTCGTTTTATTTTGGAAGACTTTTCTGATCAGTATGAATTCCGAATCTTTGGAGAGGATTATCTAAAATTTAGACATTTTTTAGTAGTAAATCAGTTTGTAAGAATTCGCATTATGATTCGCCAAGGCTGGACTAACAAAGAAACAGGAAAATTAGGTACCCCTAGAATAAAATATTTAAGCTTTGAAATGCTTCAGAATACAATTGAAAATAATTCAAAAAAGTTAACTATTCAATTAGATATTAATCAGCTTAAAAGTGAAAAAATCCAATCGCTTAAAATTAATCTAAAATCTTTTAGAGGGGATAAGCCGCTATTTTTTAACGTTTATGATTCAGAAAAGAAGATTAAACTTACTTTGAACAGTAAAAATCAGAAAATTAAAATCAACTCAGAATTATTGAACCATTTAAAAGAAAATCATTGGTATTATAAGTTGAATTAGAGGTATTGTAAAAATCATCAAAAAAATACAAATTTGATTTAAAGAGATTATAAGCCTTAAGTTAAAATAATTACATTTGAACTTTAAAATAAAAAAAATGGCAATAGAAATTACAGATGCAACTTTTGATGAAGTTGTTTTAAAATCAAAGAAGCCCGTTTTAGTTGACTTTTGGGCTGCTTGGTGTGGACCCTGTAGAATGGTGGGGCCAATAATTGAAGATTTGAGTAAAGATTATGAGGGAAAAGCTGTTATTGGAAAAGTTGATGTAGATACAAATCAGGAATTCGCTGCAAAATATGGAGTTAGAAATATTCCAACAGTTTTAGTTTTTGACAAAGGAGAATTAGTTAATAGACACGTTGGAGTTTCTCCTAAAGCTACATATTCACAGTCAATAGATGAGTTTCTATAACCTATTTGCTTTTTATTATGAATTATTTGGCATATTCAAAATGCAGCGTATATTTGCACACGCTAAAAGAGGTCTGGTAGTTCAGTTGGTTAGAATACATGCCTGTCACGCATGGGGTCGCGGGTTCGAGTCCCGTCCAGACCGCATAATTTAAGGTATTGTGTGTTGTTTTAGTAAGAGCCTAAAAAACTCTTATTTAGCAACTAGTGAGAAGCTTTCCAGTAAATGGGAGGCTTTTTTGTTTAACTTTTATATTTAATTGATTCATTTAACGGTTAAAAAAGATTAAATATCTTAACATTTTCGTAATTTTATAAAATCCATAAGTACGTTCAAAATCAAAGAGTTAAAAAAATATTTTTATTTATTTAGAATTCAGCTTCAAATTTTGATGTTGATGAGTTCATCCTATGTCTTTTCTCAGCAAAAACAAGTTAAAATTAAAGAAGACTTTACTGCTACAGAGATAAGATCCACAAAAGCACTACTCGCTATTGAAATA
>MDTB01157931.1_pt1 | contig 24152 bp, 23 predicted proteins | sample 811161 | NCBI WGS metagenome assembly MDTB01 (sample SAMN05326650, study PRJNA326480) | marine metagenome | isolation source: seawater | place: Mediterranean Sea | collected 2009
AAGATTGTTAAACACACGATTAAGTTTTGTAAAAAAAATAAAAAGTCATTGATCTTTTCTACTAAAATTAAATCTGGGAAACAATTTAGAGAAGAAATGCAATTTTATAAAAATAACCTCTCAAGTGATGAATTTCAATACTTAGTAAAAAATATGTATAAAAAAAAGAAATCATCTTTTTCAAACTTTTTTCAAAAAGATTACTCATCTTATTTCTCTATTTTTGAAAGCAGAGTAGCTATTGGCATGATGACTTCGATGTTGCGAGAAAAATTAGCCTTGGATGGTAAAATATTAGCTTGTAATTTTACAAATTTGAATATTTTTGACTTTCCAATAAGAGATTTTCTTTTTTTAAAAGAAACAAAATTTGATATTTTTGAAAAGCGCCTGATGACAATACTGAAAATAAGTAAAAAAAAATTCTTTAAAAGATTAGGATTAAAAAAAGAATATATAATCGAAAATTTAAATAAATCTAAAACGATTTATAAGATAAATAAAATCTTGGACAAGAAATTAGCATAATAAAATTTAAAAAGAAAATCCTAATAATTGTTTACCTATTTTAATAAAAATTTATGATTGTAAAATATTTGAATAAATTACAATGGAATAAAAAAGTAGGTAATTTTCTTATTAAAAAATTAAAAAAAAATAAAAAAAAAACTCTAAATTTAATTTTGACTGGCGGCAATTCCTCTAAATCAATTAATAAATTTTTAATTTATAAACTTTATAATAATTATAACTTAAATATTTATCTTTCAGATGAAAGATGTACAAAAAAAAAAAAAATTTCTTAATCAAATATTTTTCCAGAAAATAAATAAAAAAAAAAAATTTAATTTTTTTCCTATTTTAAAGAAAAATTTAAGTTTTTTTAAATCTGCAAAAATATATAATAATTTGATTAATTTTAATCCAGACTTGGTTTTATTATCAGTAGCTAAAGACGGCCATATTGCTTCAATATTTAATATAAATAATGAGCATAAATTTAAAAATGTAATTATATCAAAATCCAAACTAAATAATTTTCGCAGAATAAGTATTTCAAAAAATTTTTTAGAGAAAAGCTCTAATTTAATTCTTTTATGCAATTCTCTAGAAAGGTATAGAAATTTTGAAAAATACTCTAAAAATCAACATCATATATTAAGTGTATTATCAAAAAAAAAAAAGTTATTAGTCATTACAAAAAATTAATTATATTTTTAAAAATTTACGATGAAATATAAAAAAAAAATATCAGTTATTGGATTAGGATATGTTGGTTTAGCTACATTCTTGATATTGAGCAATTTAAAAAAAAATAACAAATTTTTATACAAAGTAATTGGTATAGAAAAAAATAGTTATCATGGCAATCAAATTAAAAGACACTTTTACAATAAAAAAAATTGGATACTTTCATCAGACATAAAATTTAAAAGACTTTTTAATAATACAGTTAATCGCAAGGATATTTTAATTACAACGAATATCAATCAAGCCATAGACTCTGACATTATTCTTGTAAGCGTAGGATTGGAAGTAATTAAAAAAGGCTCAAGGGAAGGTTTTTTAAAACTTTGTAGTCAAATTTCAAAAAATATTAAAAAAGGAGCTCTAGTAATTTTTGAATCAACTTTACCACCAGGAACATGCAACAATTTGATTCTACCGATTTTTAAAAAAAATCTAAAAAAAAGAGGAATTAATCTAGATGATATTTATTTTGCATATTCTTACGAAAGAGTAACTCCAGGAGATAATTATATAAATTCAATTATCTCTTCACCGAGATGCTATTCAGGCATGAACACGGTTTCTAAAAAAAAATGTTTTAATTTTCTAAAAACTTTTATAAATTCAAAAAAATATAAGCTTACCGAATTTAATAATCTAACTGAATGTGAAACATCTAAAATTTTAGAAAATTCTTATAGAGCTATTAATATAGCTTTTATCGATGAATGGACAAAATTTGCACCAAAACTCGAAATTGACCTTTTAAAAATTATTAACGCAATTAAATTAAGACCTACCCATTCTAATTTAATGAAACCAGGTATAGGAGTGGGAGGTTACTGTTTAACAAAAGACCCTAATTTTATGAATTATTCAGCAAAAAGTTTATTTAAAACAAAATGTCAATTTCCAATAATTAACTCCTCTATAAAAATTAACAAAGACATGCCCAAAACATCATTTGAGTATTTGAAATTAAAAACTGAATTAATAGGAAAAAAAATTCTGGTTTGTGGATTAACTTATAAAGAAGATACTAATGATATTAGAAACAGTCCTACATTAGATTTGATAAAGTTGCTTTGGAAAAAAAGTAGTAGTATCTCAGTATACGACCCATGGGTTGAAAAAATAAACCTTCATTCAAAAAAGATAAAATTAGTTAACATACCTGACTTTAAACACGATATTATTATTTTTACAGTTGCTCACAAAATTTTTAAAAAAATAGATTTTGGAAAAATCAATAAAAAAACAAAAGTTTTTGATCTAAATAATTGTGTATCTACAAATCAAATAAATAGATTAAAAAGAAAAAAAATACAGATCAATATTCTCGGAAGAAACTGATGGATATAAAAAATATCAGGAATACTTTTATTAGCGAACATAGTTCAGTAATTCAAGTTATTAATAAATTAAATAAAAATAAAATTAAAATTGTTTTTGTAATCAACAAAAGTAAAAGTTTAATAGGTACAATTACCGATGGAGATATTAGAAGATCATTTTTAATTAATAAAAATTTAAATATCTCTTTAAAAAAAATTATGAATAAGAATTATGAAAAACTTTTTATTCATAAAGAGTTTAATAACCTAGAATTTAAAAATAATATTATTCCAGTATTAGATAGAAAAAAAAGAATTATTAAAATAAAAATTTTTAACAAAAAAAATTTAAAGCAGGAATTTGATACAGATGTTCTTATCATGGCAGGTGGTTTTGGAAAAAGATTATTACCTTATACAAAAAAAATACCGAAACCGATGTTAAAAATCAATAAAAAACCTATAATTGAAAACATCATTCTTAAACTTATAAAACAAGGGTTTAAAAAATTTTATATTTCCACTCACTATAAATCAAAATATATTAAAGATTACTTTAAGAAAAAAAAAAAATTTTGGAGTAGATATAATCTTCTTAAATGAAAAAAGACCTTTGGGCACGGCTGGTTGCTTCGGATTAATAAATAAAAAAAGAATTAAAAAAAATCTTCTAGTACATAACGCAGATATTGTTTCAGATCTAAATTATAGTAATTTTGTTAAATTTCACCAAGAAAGCAAGTCAGATATTACTATAGCAGCAAAAGAACATGTAACATATAGCCCTTTTGGAGAAATAAATTTTAAAGGCATCAAAGTAAAAAAAATAAGTGAAAAACCAAAAAACATTTCTTTTATCAACGCCGGTATTTATATCTTTAAATCAAAACTTATTAGCGGAATTAAAGCAAAACATTTGAAAATGACGGATTTTATTCAAAAAAAAATTAAAAAAAAAATAAAAGTGAACATTTTTCCGATACATGAATTTTGGTCAGACATAGGTCAAAAAGAAGTTTTTAAAAAATTTTCAAAATAGTATGCAAAAAGTTTTAATTACAGGAGGATCGGGTTTTATTGGCTTTCATCTTGCAAAAGAACTTTCAAAAAAATTTAAAGTCGATATTTTAGACAACTTTTCAAGGGGGGTATTGGATAAAGATCTGAAAAACCTTATTAAAAATCAAAAAGTAAACTTAATAAGATTTGATATGAAAAAGAAAATTAATTTCCAAGGTAAAAACTACAGTTATATTTTTCATTTTGCAGCAACAATTGGTGTTACTAATGTAATTAATAATCCATGGGAAGTTTTAAATAACAATTTCCTTACCACAAAAAATATTATTGAATTTGCCCAGAAGCAAAAAAAACTTGAAAAATTTTTCTTTGCATCAACTAGTGAAATATATGCTGGTTCTCTCTCAGCAGGGGTGCTCAAATTTCCCACAAAAGAAAATCAATTAATAGCCTTATCGAAATTTGAGAACAACAGGAGCACGTATATGCTCTCAAAGATATACGGTGAAGTTTTGTGTCACTTTTCTAATCTACCTTATATAATAATAAGACCCCACAATATTTTTGGTGAAAGAATGGGTATGTCCCACGTAATACCAGAGCTTATAAGGAAAATTTTATTTTCTAAAAAATTTGTTAATGTTAGCAATCAAACACACAAAAGAACATTTTGTTATATTAAAGATGCGATAGATTTAATTGTAATTTTAATGAAAAAAAAAACAATAATTAATAAAACCTATAATTTGGCAGACAGCAGGAAAGAAATAAAGATTTTAGATTTAGCGAACCTTTTAATTAGTATTTCGAAAAAAAAAGGACTCATATTAAAAAAAACTATGGATAAAAATCAGTCTCCTGAAAGAAGATTAGCTGATAATTCAAAAATTTTAAAAGATACAAATTATAAATTTAATTCAAAATTCAAAGATAATTTAAAAAAAACTTACAAGTGGTATGAAAAACATATATGTATCTGAGCCCAGTTTTACTGGTAGTGAAAAAAAATATTTAATTGATTGTATAAATTCCGGTTACGTATCTTCAATTGGAAATTACGTAAAGTTATTTGAAAAGAAAATTTCAAAATTAACTAAAGTTAAAAATTGTATTAGCTGTATAAATGGCTCATCGGCTCTAGACATTTCAGTAAAGTTACTTTGTAAAAGAGATTATGATGAAGTAATAGTTCCTACTATGACTTTTGTAGCCACTATCAATGCCTTACAATATAACAACATAGATCCAATTTTTATGGATTGTGATAATTTTTTTAATATTGATGAAACTAAAACAATTAATTTTATACAAAAAAAAACAAAATTCGTTAGAGGAAAAACAATTAACAAAAAAACTGGCAAGGTGATAAGCGCAATTATAATTGCTCATATTTGGGGAAACGCAGCTTCTGTTGATAAACTTATACCCTTATGCAAAAAAAGAAATATCAAAATTATAGAGGATGCAGCAGAAAGTCTTGGATCAAAATATAAAATAGGAAAATTTAGAGGAAAGTATACTGGGACAATAGGGGAAATAGGTATTTTTTCCTTTAATGGAAATAAAGTAATCACAGCTGGATCTGGTGGAGCTATAGTTAGCAATAACAAAAAATTGATTAAAAAAGCTAAATACTTAATTACTCAAGCTAGAGAAAATAAGTTTGATTATATACATGGAGATATTGGGTACAATTATAGAATTTCAAATTTAAACGCGGCAGTTGGATTAGCGCAGTTAGAAAAAATAAATGAAAAAATTAAGAAGAAGAGAACAGTTCATAATTTTTATAAAAAGAACCTATTAAATAATTTGAATTATGAATTATGCAATACACCAGAGTATTCCTGGAATAATAATTGGATTAATATTTTAAAAATTAAAAATAGAAAAATTACTAGAAATAATTTACGAAACTTACTAAAGAAAAAATCTATTGAAATTCGACCTATTTGGTATCCTATTCATTTATTAAAACCTTATAAACAGTATGAAACTTATTTGATTTCAAACGCCATAAAATTACACAGAAAGTGCATGTGTTTACCATCTAGTCCAAAATTGAGCATTAAAGATTTAAAGAGAATAATTTTGAACTTAAACTAAAATAATGAAAAAAATAATAATCTTTGGAAGTGGAGATCATGCCAAAGTAGTGCTTAATGAAATTCTAAAATTAAAAAAATATGATTTTTTAGGATTTTGTGACGAAAAGAAAAAAAAAAATAAGATTATCTTTCGAATTAAGAATAAAAATTTCAAAATCTTAGGTAATTTGAGTGAAATCAAGAAAATCGTAAATAAAAATAGGATTTATGGAATTATAGGTATATCTGAAAATAAAATTAGAAAAAAAATAGTAGGACAAACTCAAAATTTAAAAAATTTTAAATGGGAGTCAATTATTTCAAAAGATGCTAAGTTGAACGGCAATATCAAGATCGGTTTAGGAACATTCATAAATACAGGAACAATAATAAATACAAACTCAATTATCGGTAATCATTGTTCCATAAACACCAGATCATCAATTGATCATGATTGTGTTTTTCAAGATTACTCAGGGACAGGTCCCGGCGTAATTATGGGAGGCAATGTTAGAGTTGGGGAACTTGGATATATTGGTATTGGTTCGATCATAAAAAATGGAGTGAACATTGGAAAAAATTCAATTATTGGCGCAGGTTCTTTAGTTTTAAAAAATTGCTTAAAAAATTCAATTTTTTTTGGGTCTCCAGCTAAAAAAATTAAAAAGAATACTTGATCAAAATATTTACATGAAAACTATTATAATTGCAGAAGCAGGAGTAAATCATAACGGGAAGACAAAATTAATAAAAGAATTAATCAAAATTGCAGCAGACGCAAAAGTAGATTATGTAAAATTTCAAGCTTTTAATGCTGATCAACTTGTTCGAAAAAATTCAAAAAAAGCAGAATATCAAAAGTTAAATACAGACCCAGGAGAAACTCAATACGAAATGTTAAAAAAATTAGAGTTAACTAAAAAACAATATGAAGTCATTCAACGAGAGAGCGAAAAAAGAAAAATTAAATATATTTTCTCTCCTTTTGATGAAGTTAGTTTAAAAATTATTAAAAAATTTAATTTAGATTTCATAAAAATACCATCAGGTGAAATTGACAATCTTCCATTGCTACAAGAAATAGCCAAATTAAGAAAAAAAATTATTTTATCAACGGGTATGTCAAATATTAATGAAATTAAAAAGGCTTTAAGTATTTTGACCAAAAAAAATTTTTCTAAAAATAATATTACACTTCTTCAATGTAATACTGATTATCCAACAAAGTTTGAAGATGTGAATTTATATTCCATGTTAAATATACAAAAAAAATTTAAATTAAATGTCGGGTTATCTGATCACACAGTTGGAATTGAGGCATCATTAGCTGCGGTAAGTATGGGAGCAAAAATTATTGAAAAACATTTTACAATTAATAAAAAATTAAAAGGCCCTGACCATAAAGCTAGTTTGGATCCAAATGAATTAAAAAAGCTGGTTTTTAGTATCAGAAATATTGAAAAATGTTTTGGAAATTCAATTAAGTCTCCAACAAAAAGAGAGCTGAAGAATAAAAAAATAGTAAGAAAGTCGATTGTTGCAAAAAAAAAAATTAAAAAAGGTGAGAAATTTAGTAAAGAGAACTTGACCACTAAAAGGCCAGGAAGCGGTATGTCACCCATGAAATTTAATGAGCTTCTAAATTTAAGAGCAAAAAAGTCTTTTTTAAAAGACGAATTTATAAAAAAATGAAAATTTGTTTTGTTACAGGATCAAGAGCTGATTATGGTTTGTTACAACCTTTGATTAAAAAATTTCAACATGATCGAAAATTTAAAACAAGCCTCATTGTGACTGGAACACATTTATCAAAAAAACACGGTAACACTTTTAAAGAAATAATTAAAGATGGAATTTCATCAGTTCATAAAATTGATTTAAATATAAACAAAGATCGACCAGATGATATCTGTAATTATATTGGAACGGCTGTTAAATTATTTTCAAAAAAACTTTCAAGGATCAAACCAGACTTATTTATAGTACTAGGTGATAGATACGAAATTTTTTCAGCATCAACCTCAGCTCTTGTTTGCCAAATACCTATATGTCATTTGCACGGAGGAGAATTAACTAGAGGCGCATATGATAATGCCTTTAGACATTCAATTTCTAAAATGGCAAATATTCATTTTGTTGCAAACAAGTCTTATAAAAATAGACTTATACAAATGGGTGAAAAACCCTCTAATATTTACAATGTTGGCGGATTTGGCGTTGATTTAATAAAGAGAAGCAAATTACTTAATAAAAGAGAACTAGAGAAAAAACTAAGCATTAATTTTAATAAAAAAAATTTATTAGTTACGTTCCATCCAGTAACATTAGAGAAAAATACCTCCAAAGTTCAATTTTTGAATTTACTTAAAAGTTTAAAAAAATTAAAAAATACTAAAATAATTTTTACTGAAACAAGCTCAGATATCTACGGAAATATTATTAATAAAATGATTAAAAATTTTGTTAGTAGTAACAGTAATTTTTCCTATAGCTTCAAATCTATGGGTCAATTAAATTATTTATCGACTTTACAGTTTGTAGATGCCGTAGTGGGAAATTCATCCAGCGGTCTATTAGAGGCACCTTCGTTCAAAATTGCAACGATTAATATTGGTGATAGACAAAAAGATAGATTGAAAGCTTCAAGCGTAATTGATTGTTCGCCTAAAAGTAGAAATATCGATCTGGCAATCAGAAAAATTTATTCAACACAATTTATTGAAAGACTAAAAAAAACAAAGAACCCTTATGGAGCAGGTGGTGCAGTAAATAAAACATTTTCAATAATAAAAAATAGGGAGTTGAAATATTCTATAAAAAAAACGTTTTACGATAACAAAAAAAAATGTTTCTAGCTATTACTCTTGCAAGATATGGAAGCAAACGATTAAAAAATAAAAATCTTATAAAGATTTTGAATTCAAATCTGTTAAACTTGACATACTCTAAATCAATTAAATCTCGATACTTTAATAGTATTTATCTATCAACAGAAAGTAAAAAAATTGCAAAAGAAGGAAAAAAAATTGGATACAAGGTACCGTTTTTACGTTCAAGGCTTTTAGCTAAAGATGACTCTAAATCTGAAGAAGTTATAATAGATTTTTTAAAAAAGATAAAAAAAAATTTTAAATATATCGTTTTATTACAACCAACATCTCCTTTGAGAAAAAAAGAGCATATAGATAGTGCTATAAATAAGTTTTTACAAAGAAAATATGACTCATTAATTTCAATAAGTCATACTTTTAAAAAACATAAGCACTCAGTCAGTCTAAGAAAAAATTTGATAATAAGAAAAAGTTCTAAAATTAAAGGTAAATATTTTTTTATAAATGGTGCAGTTTATATTTCCAAAATTGATAAGTTTTTTGAGAATGAATCTTTTTTTTCAAAAAAAAACAGGTTTTTATTTAATGCCCAAAAAGTATTCCTTAGATATTGATACGAAAAAAGATTTAAAATTATTAGAAAGAATGATGAGAAATGATAAGAAGACTTCATAAGTTTTTAGACAAAAAACAAAAAAATCAGTCATACTTACTTTTTTGTTTAATGTTTTTTGCTTCAGGATTAGAATTTTTGAGTATAGGATTAATATTACCAATAATAGGTATTTTTTTTAATTCTGAGTCCACACAACTTTTTGAGATACTTAATTTTTTAAAAATATATTTCCATGAGGAAAACCTGCTTTTGAAGGTGCTTTTTTTATTTGTATCAATATTTATAATCAAAACATCAATCTTAGTTTTTATTTCATGGTATGAGCAAAAATTCATAGCTACTTTTAAAGAACAATTTTCTAGTAAACTTTTTTATAATTATTTAAATCAAAACTATTCTTTTTTTGATGGACGAAATTCCTCTGATTTTATTAGAAATTTAGTGACAGAATTGGATGTTGCCACAACTTACATATTATATTCCTTTAAAAGTATTCTAGAGAGTTTGACAATTGCTTTTTTAATCTCGTTACTTTTTTTGGTTGATTACTCGAATTCTTTTAAAGGAGTTTTAATTTTTATTATTATTATTTTTTCATATCTAAAAATTATAAGACCGAAATTAGAAAAATGGACAAAGAAAAGATTTGAAAGCGAGTCAAAAAGACTTCAATATATTCGTGAAGGATTATCATCGGTAAAAGATTTAAAACTTTTAGAGAGAGGTAAATTCATATTTAAAAAATTTAAACACTTTAATACTGAATTAAGAGACATAAATAAATATGTTGGCTTTGTTAATCAGCTTCCAAGATACGTTATAGAGATTATTTTAATATTAGTTATCTTTTATTTTTTCGTGAGTGTTAATTCAGTAAATAATTTTAACGAAGACCTTGCGATACTATCATTATTCATAGCAGCCTTTTTAAGAATTATGCCTTCATTAAATAGATTAATAAACAGTTTACAAATAGTGAAATATTCAAGTTATAGCGTAGATAAATTGAGTGATGAAATGCTGAAGATTAGCAATAATTTAATAAAGGATAATTCTAAACAAAAAATTAAAGTAGAATTTAAAAATTCAATAATCGCTAAAATCAAAAAATATAAATATAATGACAAAAGTAAATTTGAGATAAACAACTTTTTTTTAGAAATTAAAAAAAATGAAAAAATAGGAATTATAGGTAAAAGCGGATCAGGCAAGACAACAATAATTGAGATACTACTAGGAATTTTAAATTTAAAGGAGGGCTCCGTTAAAATAGATGACAAATCCATCAATGAAATATCAAACAGGAACGAATTATTTGGTTACATACCTCAGAAAGTATTTATCTTAAATGACACAATTAAAAATAATATTCTATTTGGTCTGGATCCACAAAAAATTAGTAATAAAAAAATTTTGGATATTGTTGACAAGACAAATCTTAATAGTCTGTTAGGAAGAACTGAAAAAGGCTTAGAGGGTGTGATTAGTGAGAAAGGATCAAATTTATCTGGAGGAGAAATCCAAAGGATTGGTATCGCGAGAGCTATGATTTACGATCCCCCAATAATATTTTTTGATGAGGCCACAAGTTCTTTGGATACTTTTACAGAGAGAAAAATTTTACAAGAAATTAATAGATTTGAAGATAAAACATTTATTTTTGTAGCCCATAGAATTGGAACTTTAAAAGAAACAGATAAAATTTACTTATTTGAAAACGGCCAAATTACTGATTCAGGAGACTATAAAAAGTTTTCTAATTAAAAATGAAGCTTTTAACATTCAAGAAAAATAACTTTTATAAAACAAATTATAAGGTGCTTGCCGATTGGTGTCTCCAGGATCCTAAAAGTATTGATAATCATTCATTAAAAAGATACGAGAACAAAATATATACTTCTTACCACTGGAATGATTATGAAAAATTAAAAAAAGACAGAAAAAAGATCAGTTTTTACGTAAAAAAAATATCTAAGGAATTAATAAAAAATTTAAATAAAAATCATAATGTTAATTATCCAGACTATTACTGGTCAACTATTATTTTGCCTTGGCTTTATGAATTAATTTCAAATTTGTTCGATAAATGGGAAATAATAAGATTAATCAAAAATAAAAAAAAGATAGAAATTTTATTAAAAAAATTTAAAGAAAAAGATTTTAATTATGAAAAAAGTGATGAGTTTGATATTCATGCAGAAGATTTAAATAATTATATTTTAACCAAAGTTGTAAATTTTAAATATAAACCAAAATTCAAAAAAATAAAATATTTCAATTCATTTAGAAAAAAAAAAAATATTAAATCTACCAATAATAATCTTTTAGAATATTTTATTTTTAAATATATTTCAAAAATAAATGAAAACAAGAATCTATTTCATGGTATAAATTTTGATAATTCAATTATAAAAACTTGCGAAGCGAATATAAGAAATTTTCAATTACCAATATTTTATTATGAGAAAAATTATAATAAGGATTATTTTAATAAAAATTTAAGAAAAAAACTTTTTAAAAAAAATAATAAAAAAGATTTTTTAGAATTTTGTAGAGAAGAAATCAGCTTATTGTTGCCCAAAAGCTTTTTGGAGGATTTTGATAAGATAAAACAAGCAATAGAAGTTTCTTACTTTCCAAGAAAAACAAATAAAATTTTTACAAGCTTTAATTATAGAAAAAATGATTTTTTTCAAATTTGGTGTGCTGAGCAAAGATTAAAAGGAAGTAAATACATGATTTTTCAACACGGAGGGGGTTACGGTTATGGAGACTTTACTACTGATGAAGAGTATATCGATAAAATATCGGACAAATTTCTTACTTGGGGCTGGAAAAGCAAAAATCAAAAATTTAAAAAGTTTTATTGCACTAAAATTTCAAATGATTTTAATCACGTTCCTTACAATACATCTAAAATATTGTTGTGTTTACATACCACTCCTAGTTATTCATTTAGGCCAAAAACAAGCTTTAAAAATAATCTCGATAGATTAAAAAGTTTGCAAGATTTTAAAAATTTATCGGATAATATTAAAAATTTTAATCTGACGATTAGATACTTATCGAGAGTTAATAAAGAATATAAAATTGCCCCATACGAGAAATATTTTTCTAAAAAAATTAACTTTGATCATGGAGAAAAAAAGTTTTTAACAATTCTAAATAATTATAATTTGGTTGTTCATGACAGTTTTGAAACTACTTTCTTAGAAACATTAGCTTATAATATACCTACTATAGTGTTAATTAGAGATTTGAAGAAACAAATAAAAAAATCTTTTTTTTATGATTTTGAAAAACTTAAAAAAATAAAAGTAATTCATGAAGATTATTATTCAGTACAAAAAATGATAAATAATAAAAATTTTTCAATTAATGATTGGTGGTTTGATGTAAAAAACCAATTTATGTTGGAAAAATTTAGAAAAAAGTTTGTGAAAAAGTCTGATAACTTACTAAAAGATATAGGAAATTTAATTAATTAAAAAATGAAAAAAAGAATAGGTATATTTATAGATTCTACCAAAGCATCAGGAGGTGCTTATCATGAATTACGCTATTTTATACAAAGTATTGAAAAAAACAATAATAATGAAAATTTTGAATTTGTAATAATCAGAGAAAACAAAAATATAAATTTTGAAAAAAGATTTACAAATTTTGAAATAATTAATTTCAAAATGAATGCATTACAAAGATATTTGCAATTTCTTTTTTGTTATCATCATTTTTTTAGAAGAATAAAAAAATTTTTTAAAATAAAAAATTCTTTTGACGATTTTTTATATAGAAACAAAATAAGTCATGTTTTTTTCACAGGGCCATCACAATATGCAATTTATATAAATGAAGTCGGATTCAGTATTTTAATACCTGATGTATCACATAAAGAAAATATTGAGTTTTCAGAATTTACTGAAATCTCTGAATTAGAGAGAAAAGATGAAATTTTTAAAAAATCTTTACCGAGAGCAACCTTTATAATCACAAATTCAAAAATTATAAAAAAAAGAATTTCATTTTTTTATAGAATTTTAGAACAGAGAATAATCACTATAAGTCAACAACCAACTTCATTAATTTCAAATTTTAATATTGAAAAAAATAATACTAATTTAAAAGATTTTAAAAACAAAAATCATCTGCCCTCGAATTATATTTTTTATCCCGCTATGTATTTTCCACATAAAAATCATAGACTTATAATCGATGCTATTAAAATAATGAATCACAATGAAAAAATAAATCTTTCCGCAATATTTTGTGGTAAAGATAAAGGATTATTACTTAAACTTAAAAATTACGCCGAAAAGTTAAACATAAGTGATAAGATTACATTTTTAGATTTTATTAAAGAAAAAGATTTGCCTTTTTATTATTGTAATTCACAAGCACTAGTTATGCCTTCATTAGCCGGACCCACAAATATCCCTCCTTGGGAGGCATTTAAGTTAAGGACTCCAGTATTCTATTCGCAACTTGAAGGAGTAGAAGACGTTTTAAAAGACGGAGCATATTATATTGATCCGTTAAATCCCCACAAATTAGTTGAGGGTCTTAAAAAACTTTTAAATGATGGCGAATTTAAAAAAAATTTAGTTAAAAATGGCTTAAAGGTATTAGAAAGCAATAATAACAAAATGGAATTTGAAAAATTTTTTACAAAGCTTAATCAAGTAATAGACATAGAACAAAGAAAAAAATTTGATTAATTACAAATGATCGAAAAAATAAGTTATAAAAAAGATCTCTTAGCTTTAATTATTAGAAAAAAAAAATACAAAAATAAAAGAGGAATTAATTTCTTTACCAACCATAATTTACCGATGCAAGTAGCGCATATGAGTCATCTTAAAAATCACATAATACAACCGCATATTCATAAAAAAGTGATTAGAAAAATTCACTCTACTACTGAAGTTTTAATAATAAAAAAAGGTGAAATGAAGGTTGATTTTTATGATAATAAAAAAAAGTATTTAAAAAGTAAAGTATTGTTTAAAGATGATATTATAATTCTTTTTAAAGGTTCTCACGGATTTAAGATATTAAAAGACTGTGATTTTATTGAAGTTAAACAAGGCCCTTATAAAAAAAAATTAGATAAAAATAAATTTTAATATGAGAAAAGTAGCATTAATTACTGGTATTACAGGTCAAGACGGATCTCTTTTGACAGATTTCTTACTTAAAAAAAAATATAAAGTGATAGGTATTAAAAGACGTTCATCAACTTTTAATACAAGCAGAATAGATCACGTTTACGATAATCCGAAATACAAAAACTCTTTTCACGCCGTTTATGGTGATCTTACTGATACTAGCAATATTACTAGGATTATTCAAAAATATAAACCCGATGAAATTTATAATTTAGGAGCACAGTCTCATGTTTTAACAAGTTTTGAAACTCCCGAATATACTTCTAATGTAGATGCCCTAGGCACTCTTAGGATATTAGAGTCAATCAGACTTCTAGGTCTAGAGAAAAAGAGTAAATTTTATCAAGCATCGACCTCAGAAATATTCGGAAACACTCAGATTCCCCAAAATGAAAAAACACCTTTCAGACCCACAAGCCCTTACGCCATTTCGAAACTTTATGCATATTGGACTACAGTAAATTATAGGGAGGCTTACAATATTTTTGCAGTCAATGGTATATTATTTAACCATGAAGGCACAAGAAGAGGCGAAACTTTTGTTACTAGAAAGATTACAAAGGCCGTAGCAGAAATTTATAAAAAAGGCAGTGGTTTGATACTTCTAGGTAATTTAGACGCCAAAAGAGACTGGGGTAATGCTAAAGATTATATTGAAAGTATGTGGAAAATGTTGCAAGCAAAATATCCTTCAGATTTTGTTATAGCGACAGGTAAAAGTTATACAGTAAGAAAGTTTGTCGAGGAGTCATTTAAATATATTGGTATTAAAATTAAATGGAGAGGTAAAGGAATAAATGAGGTTGGATATAATAAAGACAATAACAAAGTTCTCGTAAAAATTGATCCGATTTATTATAGACCTACTGATATATTTGAATTAAGAGGTGACTCCTCTAAAGCTAAAAGATTACTTAATTGGAAATCTAAAACTTCATTTCAAGATTTAGTTAAAGAAATGATGGAACATGATCTTAAGTTTTAATCGTTATCTAGATGAAAAATAAAAATATTTTAGTAACTGGTGGGAGTGGTTTTCTAGGATCACATGTAGCTGATTATTTATCAAATCTTGGATATCATGTAACAATATACGATAACAAAAAATCTAATTGGTTAAAAAAAAATCAAAAATTTATAAATGGCAACATTATGGACTTAAAAAAATTAAAAAAAAAAATTAAAAAAATAGATTACATATATCATTTTGCTGCTTTATCTGATTTAGATAATGCACTTAAGAACCCACTTGAAAGTATCAAGGTCAATATCCTTGGAACTGCAAAACTTCTTCAATTTGCAGTAGAAAATAAAATAAAAAGATTTATTCATGCAAGCACAATTTACGTCAACAGTAGTCAAGGAAGTTTTTATGCTGCAAGTAAAAAAGCCTCTGAAGATTACTTAAGAGAATATAGTAAATTATATAATTTAAAGTTTACTATTTTAAGATTTGGATCATTATATGGAAAAAGAGCAGACCATAATAACGGCCTCAATAAAATAATAAATATTTCAAAAGCAAAGGGAAGAGTAATTTTTTCAGGAAACAAAAAAACTGTAAGAGAGTATATCAATGTTAAAGATGCAGCTAAAGCGTGTTATAAGATTTTAAGAACAAAATATGAAAATGAGCATGTACTTATTACTGGAAAAAATAAGATCAAAATAACAAGTTTTTTAAAATTCTTAAAAAAAAAAATTAACTCAAAGAAAAAAATAATTATTCAAAATAAAAAAATGATAGGTCATTATATTAAAACGCCTTATACATCTAAATTTTACAAAGGAAAAAAAATTAAATTAGAGTCTTATTCAAATTTTTACGACTCTTTGAATGAAATTATTTAACAAAATATGATTATCGCACTAATGATTGGTAGAGCCGGAAGTAGAATGCCTGGAAAAAATGTGAGAAAAATTTTAGGCAGGCCTCTTTGTGCATACCCATTGATTGCTTGTCAAAATTCGAAGATTATTGATGAAATTTTTGTTTCAACTGATTGTGATAAAATTAAAAAGATATCAAAAAAATATAATGCCAAAATTATAGATAGACCAAAAAAATTGGCTACTAAAAAGGCTCTAAGTGAAGATGCATTTGTTCATGGGTATAAATATATAAAAAAGCAATTAGGAAAAAAAAAAAGTAGAATAAAATATATTGTTTTACTATACGCCAATTCACCAACGGTAAATAAAGAACTAATTTTAAAGGGACTAAAAATATTAAACAAAAATAAATTATATGATTCAGCTGTTTCAACCTCTGTTTACAATATGTGGAGTCCTTTAAGGGCAAGGAAATTAAGAAAGGATGGAACACTTAAACCATTTGTGCCATTTGAAGTTTTTGGAAATCCAAAAACTCTTAATTGTGATAGAGACTCTCAAGGTGACGTTTATTATGCAGATGCAGGAGTAGCAGTAGTACGACCAAAATGCTTAGAAAATATTAAAAATGGGTTGTTGCCATTTAAATATTTAGGCAGAAAAATAGCACCCATAAAATCATGGGGAGGTTGCGATGTTGATTATGAATGGCAAATCCCAATGGTAGAATTCTGGATTAAAAAAAATTTCAAGTAACAAAAAATTTAATTACGTGGTTAAGGATACAATTAACAAAAATCTTAAAAAGTGGGATTTGACTCGTGAATTATACACGGATTGGGTTGCTGACTCTAAACTTAAAGAATTTTTTACTAAAAATTGTTTATACGAGGGCTTTTCTATTTGGTGGATTACCAAAATTTGCAATAAAAACAATACATCTGAAAACAAATGGTACTATGATTTGAAAGAAAATCTTTTTGAAAAAAAAAATAAAGATTTTAATTTATATTTTTTTTTAACAATATTCATTTTAAAATTTTTAAAAAACTTCTCCAGGGACATAGTATTTAATTCATTATTGAAAATTTTTTCTTATACAAGGTATTTTAAAGCCAATAAAAACAATTGTTTTTATTCTAATTTAAAAGCTTTAAAAAAAAATAAACATTTTTTTATTGATGAATTATATGCATTGGCACCTATTAAAAAAAACAAAAACCAAAACCTTTATCTAATAAATATTGTCAACCACTTTGAGTTTCTATTAAGTATATTTACTTTTAAAAAAAAATTGAAAAAACTAAATTTACCATATGTTATCTCAAATGAATTTATTTCAATTCACGAGATAATAAAAATCCATTTTATTACTTTTTCGTATTTTTTAAAAACATTATTATTTATAAAATCTAAGAAAAGTTTATTTTTTATAAAAAATAAAGATTGCAGGAAAATATTAGAACCATTTTTACTTTCTTCTTTTGCAGGAGAAATACAACTTTCCTTGATTCAAAGTGTTGCAGTTAAAAATTACATAAAGAATAATAATCTAAAAAATTTTATAAGTTACGTAGAATTTAATCCGTTAAGTAGGTCAATATATTATTTTGCACGGAAAGCTGATAAAAAAATAAAAATTATTGGATATCAACATAGTTACTGTAATAAAAATGTTTTACCTTATTATCATCGAGCTAAAGAGTTTACAAATATTTATAATGAAGGTTTAAATTATTCCCCATCTCCTGATTATTTTTTCGTTCAGGGCACACAATTTAAAAAATTATTATCTTCTTATTATAAAAAAAAAATATTTATAGTTGGATCTTTAAGATATGATGTAAAAACTTTTAAAAGATTTAAAAACTCAAAAAAAATAAATAATATACTTATCTGCCCCTCTATCGGGGATCAAGAGATGATAGTTGACTACTTAAATAATTTAAAAAAAAATGATTATAAATTTATACTTAGTCCACACCCACGAGTAAAAAACGAAACAATAAAAATATTTAAAGATAGATTAAAAAGGAAAATAAATTTAAAAATTAGTCAAAAACCCACTGAAGATATTTTTAAAAACATTGATTTAATCTTATGTGGACATTCTAGCGTTGCTTTCGAGGCAAAAATACAGAATAAGTTAGCTGTAAGAGTTATTAGTAATAAACATCAACCAATTTTTGATCTTAAGGATGGAATAAAAAATATCTATTCAAAAATGGAAATTAATGAAGCCTTGGATACTAAAAAAAATAATACAAATAAATCAAAAGATTATTTTTACAAGTTAGATAACAAATCTTATGCAAGATTCTGGAATAAATTAGCAAATTTATGAAAAAAAAAATTCCCGTTTTTGATATTAAGTTAAATAAAAGTGAAAAAAAATATGCTTTAGAATGTTTAAAAACCTCACAAATAGGTCAAGGTAGATTTATAAAAAAATTTGAAAATAAATTTAGTAAATACGTAAATTGTAAATATGGAGTGACTACAACAAGTGGAACCACGGCACTCCATTTAGCTTGCTCAACACTAAATTTAAAAAAAAATGATGAAGTTTTAATTTCCTCTAGCACTAATATGGCTTGCGCCTTTTCCGTTGAATATTGTGGAGCGATACCAGTTCCAATTGATATTGAGATGAATACTTGGCAATTAAATGTGAAAGATTTAGAAAAAAAAATCACAAAAAAAACAAAGGCTATTATGGTAGTACATCTATTTGGTCAAGCAGTTGATATGGATCCAGTGCTCAAAATTGCAAAAAAATATAAATTAAAAATTATCGAAGATTGCGCGGAGTCTCACGGTGTAGAATACAAAGGAAGAAAAGTCGGATCCATGGGGGATATAGGAGTTTTTAGTTTTTTTTCTAATAAGACTATTACTTGTGGTGAGGGAGGTATGATCGTAACAAATAATAAAAAATTGGCAGTAAGGGCTTCAATTTTAAAAAATCTTGCTTATGGTAAAAAAAATAGATTTATGCATTCTGATATAGGTTTTAATTACAGATTATCAAATTTAAGTGCAGCTATAGGTCTAGGTCAATTAGAAAACATTAACTCCAAGCTAAAAGAAAAAAAAAGAATATATTTAAGATATAAAAAGAAGCTCAAAAATATAAGTGGTATAAAAATTCCAATTATCAAAAAACACACTACAAATTTTATAATGTGGGTCTTTAATGTCTATCTTGATAAGAATTTTCCTATTTCAAGAGATAAGCTGATAAAAATTTTAGATAAAAATGGAGTCGAAACTAGGAATGCATTTGTTCCAATTAATAAACAAAAAGTTTTGAGGCAAAAATATAAAATTTATAAAAAATACAATTGCGTTAATGCAAACTATATTATGAAAAAAGGCTTTTATTTACCCTCAGGCAACAACATTACAAACAAACAAATAGATAAAATTTGTAAAATTATCTCAGACACAGCATCTAAAATTTAAATGAAAAAATATACAAGCTCCTTAAAAAAAATTGATAATAATTTAAAACCAAAAATTTCAAATATTATTAAAAGTATTTTAAAGGCTATGGGATTAAAAAAAATAATTTATTTTATATTCTCAAAGATTATTTCGTTATTTCTCAAAAGTGGAAACAGTTTTGTAAGAGGAATTATTTTTGATATTAATGCTGAGAGAGGGAAATATTCATTTATAGAAAATAATTACGGAGAAAAATACGTTTTATTGTCAAAAGACAAAGTAATTTCGAAAGAAATTTTTATTAATGATCAATTCGAACTTGAAAAATTGAAAAAAACATTAAATTTTTTAAGCTCTTCACATAAAGTATCTACTTTATACGATATAGGGGCCAATCTGGGCATAACTTGTATTCCAGCAATTAAACGAGGATTAATTAAAAAAGCGTATGCAGTAGAACCTGAGAAAGAAAATTTTGAAATATTAAAGACAAATATATTACTAAATAATCTTCAAAATAAAATTGAAGTTTTTAATTGTGCATTATCTGACGAAAAAAAAAGTGCGTCTATGGAAATTTCACCTGATAATTCTGGCGACCATAGAGTATTACAAAATGTTAATTTTAATATTCACGGCGAGGAAGATCGAGAAACTCAAATAATAAAGACAGAGTTGTTTGATGATTTGTTTACAGATGTTAAAAGGGAAAAAGATTTAATTTGGATTGATACTCAAGGTCATGAGCCGAAAGTATTAAAAGGAGCAAAAAGTCTGATTAAGAATAAGATACCAATTGTAATTGAGTTTTGGCCATACGCTTTAAAAAGAAATGGTCTGTGGGAATTGATGATAAAAAATATTGAAAATTTTGACTTTTATATTGATTTGTCTATGGAAACTTTAGAGCAAAAAAGAATTAATTCTAAATCAATTAACAATTTAGCAGAAGGTTGGGATAAAGAAAAATATAATAAGCATTCACTATTTACTGATCTACTATTACTTAAAGAATGAAAAATTTGAAAAACCACTATAGCAATAAAAAAGTATTAGTGACAGGACACACTGGATTTAAAGGGTCATGGCTAGTTTTGTGGTTAAAAACTTTAGGAGCTGAGATTTACGGAATTTCAAATAATTACCCTACTTATCCATGTAATTTTAAAGTTTTAAAACTCAAGAAAAAAATAAATCATAAAATTTTAGATTTAAGAGATTTGAAAAAAGTAAAGTCTCATATTTTAAAAATAAAACCTGATTATATTTTTCATTTAGCAGCTCAATCATTAGTTAAATTGTCATATAAAGATCCAATAAATACTTTTAGCACCAATATTATGGGAACCTGTAATTTATTAGAGTCAATAAAACATCTTAAGAATAAGTGTAACGTAGTTATTATAACTAGTGACAAAAGTTATAAGAATATGGAAATAAAAAGAGGTTATAAAGAAAACGATTTACTAGGTGGCACTGATCCTTATAGCGCATCAAAAGGATCAGCTGAATTATTAATAAAATCTTATTATGAAAGTTTTTTAAAATTTAAAAAAAATATTAGAATTTCTATTTCTAGAGCTGGAAATGTGATCGGGGGAGGAGATTGGTCAAAAGATAGAATTTTACCTGATTGTGTTAAAGCATGGTCAAAAGGCAAGCAAGTTATTATTAGAAATCCAAAATCAACTAGGCCCTGGCAGCATGTTATTGAAGTTATTTTTGGCTATTTAGTTTTAGCAATAAATCTTAAAAAAAATCAAAAATTAAATGGCGAGGCATTTAATTTTGGACCAAAAAATAGTCAGGATAAAAATGTTATTTCTTTATTAAGAGAAATCAAAACTAACTGGAATTCAGTTAAATGGAAAATAAAGAAAAATAAAACTTTTAAAGAGTCAACGTTATTGAAATTAAATTCTTTGAAATCTAGAAAAAAATTAAGATGGTCAAATAAACTGACATTCGAAGAGACAATAAAACTTACAATTGATTGGTATAAGAAATATTATAGCAAAGGTGACATTTTAGATTATACAATTTCTCAAATTAAAAATTACGAGGAAAAAAAATGAAAGTTGTGATTTTAGCTGGAGGTCTTGGTACTAGAATTTCAGAGTATACAAAAACAATACCTAAACCTATGATAAAAATAGGTAAAGTGCCAATTATCGAAAGAATAATAAAATACTATAATAAATATAGATTTAATGAATTTTTAATAGCTGGTGGCTATAAAAAACATATCTTACAATCTCATTTTAAAAAGAGATTAAAAAATTTGAATATTAAAGTAATTGATACCGGAGAAAAAACAATGACTGGAGGAAGAATACTAAGATTGAAAAAATTTATTGGAAAAGAAACTTTTATGCTGACTTACGGAGATGGATTATCAAATGTTAATTTAAGGAAACTTTTAAAATTTCATAAAATAAGTAAGAATTTTGTAACTTTAACTGCTGTAAGACCGCCGGCCAGATTTGGCGGAATTAAAATTTCAAGAAAAAAAGTAAAATATTTTAAAGAAAAATCTAGTTTAGACGAAGGCTGGATTAATGGCGGTTTTTTTGTAATGAACCCCTCAGTTTTTAAATTTCTAAAAAATGATAAGACCGTACTTGAACGAAATCCTTTGGAGCAAATTTGTAAAATTAATAAATTAGGCGCTTATAGACACAATGATTTTTGGCAATGTATGGACACTCTTAGAGATAAAGAAATACTCGAAACTTATTTCAAAAAAAAGAGAAAAATCTGAAAAAAAAAATTCTTATATTAGGCGGTACAGGTTTTCTTGGAAAAAATCTTTTAAATTTACTTGTTAAAACTGACAAATTCGATCTCTATTGTTTAACTAAAAAAAAAGCAATTACAAAGAACAATAAAGTTAAATATATCCAATGTAATTTAAACAATCATAAAAATATTCTTAATAAGCTTAAATCACAATCTTTTGATTATGTTATTAATTTTTCAGGAAACATTAACCACTATGATAAGAAAGATACTTTTGAAGCACACTATAGAAATTTAGTAAATATAGTAAAATACATTAAAAAAACAAAGTCTGATTTATTAATACAGATTGGTAGTAGTTTAGAATATGGTAAAAAAAATTCACCGCATATAGAGAGCGCGATGTGTAAACCTGTTTCTAATTATGGAAAAGCAAAAAATCTAGCCTCAGAATTTATAAAAAAAAATTTAAGCAATTATATTATCCTAAGACCTTATCAAATTTATGGGCCTTTTCAAAAGAAAGATCGCTTAATTCCAATTACAATAGACTCATGTTTGAAAAAAAAAAATTTTGCTTGTACTGAGGGAACACAAAAAAGAGATTTTCTTTTTGTAGAGGATTTTATCAATTTAATAAAGATTATCCTTTTAAAGAAAAAAATTAAAACAGGAATATATAATGTTGGTTTTGGTAAACCTGAAAACGTAAAAAAAATAATTAATTTAATTGTAAAAATTATTAGAGAAGGAAAACCTTTATTTGGAAGATTAAAAATGCGAAAAGATGAAACAAAAATTTTATATCCTAATATTGCCAAAGTAAAAAAAACTTTTAATTGGAAACCAAAAACTTCATTAAAGTTTGGTCTACAAAAAACAATCAGATATTATAAAAATTTAAAATGTTAGTAAGTATAATTATTAATTGTCATAACGGTGCAAAATATTTAGAGGAGAATTTAAAAAGTATATTTAACCAAACTTATAAAAATTGGGAAATAATATTTTTCGACAACTGTTCATCAGATAAGAGTAAGTCTATAGTTGATCGATATATGGGTATTAAGAATATAAAATATCACAGATCAGATGACTTTTTAAAACTATATGATGCCAGAAATAAAGCTATCGAATTATCAAAAGGAGATTACATATGCTTTTTGGATACTGATGATACATGGTATAAAGAAAAATTAGAAAAACAAATTTTATTTTTAAAGAATAATTTAGACTACGGTATTGTTTATTCCAATTTCTTTATAAAAAATGAGTTAAAGAATAAAAATTTTTTAAACTACAAAAATACTCTACCGATGGGGTTTATAAAAAAAAAATTGTTAAGAAAATATCAAGTAGGTATATTAACTGTCTGTTTTAGAAGAGATATACTGAAAAAATATATGTTCAATAAAAATTATAATATTATTGGTGATTTCGATTTAATTATTAGATTAAGTAACGATATTAAAATCGGATCTATCCAAGAGCCATTAGCAAATTATAGAATACATAAAGAAAATTTTTCTACCAAAAGATCAAGTGAGCATCTATCAGAATTGAAAGAATGGCTTACAAAAAATACAAGAGAATTCGAATCTAATATTGATTTGCTTTTTTTAAGTTTTTTTTGTTTAAATTGAAGATCAAAAGCTTATTAAAATATTAGTAATATTTGCATAAAGTATAAAAGATAAAATAAAAATGGGCGTATAGTTCAGTGGTAGAACGCTTCGTTGACATCGAAGAGGTCATAAGTTCAATTCTTATTACGCCCACCAAATACAAACATATCAGCCAATAATACTCTATTTACTTATTATTTTAAAAATACTATAAAGCCTTTCCTG
>MDTB01225450.1_pt1 | contig 24148 bp, 20 predicted proteins | sample 811161 | NCBI WGS metagenome assembly MDTB01 (sample SAMN05326650, study PRJNA326480) | marine metagenome | isolation source: seawater | place: Mediterranean Sea | collected 2009
GACCATCGGCAACATTTTAAGTTTTCAATAAAAATCGCCGGCGTGTTGCCCGCGATTTTCTATGAGTTCACTCGCAAAATACTTGCAAGCTGTATCGCTTCTAGCTTTACATAATTATTTAAAACGGCATTTTGAAGCCAAATGAGGCTTCGTTGTTGATTTGTGCTGATGTGTGATATTCAGCGGCCTGTAGCGTGTTTGACATGGTTTTCATCACTCAATATTACTCTTTATTACTTAACTTTTGGCCCCTATTTGTCCCCTAATAATTCTTAGGGTTCACCTAACCAGCAACTCAACTTTCAAGCCTAGATACCATTTTGGCGGAGTATACAAGAGACCTTATTTACCGTAAACACGTTCAATACTTTTTACGTGTTTACAGCTTACGTCACGTAGTATGGTTCACAGGTTTAAACCTACAATTACTTACCAACAAATCAAAAACAGGCTTTACACTTTTATGTGTAGAACGCCTATTGTCATGCCATTTCGTAACTCTATGCTCTCTAACGTTAGTATAGGTTACATATATCTTCTCCTTAGCTCTTGATAAGGCTACATATATGGCGCAATTGTTTTCAAATGGTTCTTTTTGGAAATTCCAAAAAGCTTGGTCTTCAAGCCCTATGAAATACACATGTTGGAATTCTAGCCCTTTGCATTTATGTATGTTCATAATGTGAACTGAATTTTCAGCAGAAAATAGTTTAATCGCGCCATTAATACTACCTGCTTGTGCATACATATCCCTAAGGTGCAGTTCTAAAATTTGCCAGATCTTGGAGTAAAAAGCCTGGGATTTGTATTGCTTCCAACGACCTTTGATGTTCTTAAGGCCAAGAAAATGAATAAATTCGTGGGTATATGTAATGAGATCATCAATAGTGGTTGTTGACTGAATTGCATTTTGTTTGAGACAAATGAAATTAGCGATTAGGATTGTTGATTCAGCCTCTCTTTCGTCCCCTAACTCAACCTGGATTAAATTTCTGTGAATATCATACAACTCAGTTATAACTTGAGGTTTTGGGTACACTATTGCGTTTAAGAATAAAGTAAAAAGTCGACCAAGAGGCTCTTTTAAAGCATCCTGCAATTCACTCATTTCTAAGTTATTTATTCCTGCCTTTGTAAGTTCACCCCTGATTATTTTTGTATAATCCGAAGATTTTTGTTTAGTCAACACACAAATATCACTTTCTTTTACGCCGCTTTGAAGTGAGCTTTTTATCTCGTTAACAATGAATCTAGCTTCTTGTAGTTCGTCCTCAAAAAGGTGTACAGAACAATTTCCCGAGTGATTTTGCAAAACAGTTACAGGTTTAGCTTTTCCCTCAACAAACTCTAGAACTACATTCAATACGTCCTGTATTTCCTTAGATGCTCTATGATTTTTTAAAAGTAATTTTTTTGTTGCCTTGAAATCATTAAGAAAATCGGTAAAGACAGAGCTGCGCGCTCCGGCCCATAACATAATGCTTTGGTTAATATCACCTACTACAATTACATTTGTTGAAGTTCTACAAAACAGTAATTTCAACAGGGCATATTGTTCGTCAGTAGTATCCTGAAATTCATCAACAAAAACATAGTCATAAGCCATTGAAAATATGTTTTTGATGTCTTCTCTTTGTCTTACTATTTTCAGTGCCAATGAAGGCAATTTGCCCATGAATATCTTATCAAAACCGTTTGCTTCTTTTGAATCCAAGACAATATCATAGTTGTCAACTGGTCTTTCCGGCTTATCCAGAATTTTCTTGAATCTGTCAACGATACTTTTACAGAAGCCGTGAAATGTGAATGAATCAAAACGTTCGGATTTAAGTCCACATCGGCTATCAATCCTTTTTTTTATATTTTCTTGCGCTTCGGTTTTGAAGGTTAGAGATAATATTCGCTTGGGCCAAGCACACCTGTTTGTTTCAAATAGATAGTTAGCTTTTTGTGCTAGTAATTCTGTTTTGCCAGAGCCCGCACCAGCCAATATGGATAGAGAGCCATCAAAATTTATGATTTCCATAAACTCTTTGGTAGGTTCAATGCCAGGAGAAGGATTCCAATCCACCATTATTCGATAACCTGCTCAGCGAGCTTTACTATCCTTTCCAACAATCTAATTAACTCTGGAGGAAGCTTTGCTTTTATCTCGTCGGCATCATACTTTTCTTCTATTTTTAGCATCATTCGAACATGTGATGCTGGTTTACTCTTGCTTGATAGAAAACGATAACGATACCAAAGGAAGTTTCTTTCCCAGTCATCACCAAAAGCAAAACGCTTACCTGCGTTTCCTTTTTTAAGAACAGCTTTAATTAAGGCTTTTTCACGCTTAACCTTATCCCTATCTTCTTCATCTTCTTTACCGGAGATTGGCCCACGCTCACCAAAACATTCATCCTTTTCACAAAAAATATCAGGGAAAGCACAAATCATCGAGTAATCAATATCAAGGGGACTGGAAAAGAATACATTGGAATTCTCTAACTCCGAGACAATATTAATTGACTCTGTTTCTGGCCCCCCATTTATATAAAAATTAATACTAAAGTCGACAGGGTTACTTAAATCACTCCATGCAGGTATTTCAGTTAGAATGCCTTTATGGAGATATCGCTCATCAGGATTAAAATCTGATAACTGCTGTACACAGTAGTGAATTCTTCCGAATCCTCCACCATTCCGGTCAATGTCAAAATCGAGTAGCGTAACAAAAGGAATTTTCAGTGCTTTTAGTAGCCGCCAAAAATGATTTACATGTCTTCCACCTAAAGGCACCACTGAAATCGAATGCGAATCAACATCAGTGTCATACATTTCTAATAATCTTGGTAGAATTACTTGCTCACTATCACCTTCACCTAAGACTACCAACTTCGTAAAATAGATTTCTGGATACGCCTTGACGGCCTCACTTACATATTTTGCTTGTTCATCACTATCATCGGGTAAGGTTAAAGATTGAACATAGGTACTCTTAGAATCGTAGTCTAAGCGGAAATGCCTGATTTGGACTGGCTCGACTCTTCCTACCAATGAAGGAGAGTGAGTAGAAACAACAGCTTGGCATAATTCACTAGCACCGTACTCTTTTACCAACTTGATAATTCTGCCCAAGTAATGAGGTGATAGATGATTTTCCGGTTCCTCTAAAGCAATCAAGCTAAAGATAGGAAGTTTCATCTTATCAGGGTCGAAATTAACATTATCCCCCTCAATTAAGGCTTCTCTGGTAGCTTTATCTATCTCGAATAATGCTTTTGTTAGAGCAAAATATACTAATGATTTCTGTCCATCACTCAGGCGACTAGTCTCTACCTTATTACCGCTAGCATCTGGCATGAACTGAAGCTGTATAAGTTTGAGTATTTCATCAATATCGCCAACCGGAAAATTAAGAGCTGCCTCATTAAGATGCCGCCCTCTATAAACTCTTTTCCAGTTATCATTAATTGCCTTGGCAATTTGTACTAAAGCTGGGTTTTCATTTGTGAGTTTATTCAACTCTTGGGCTTGGGTTTCAAATTTTACTTGTTCACCTTCTTGCCATTTTATGGCTCTAAGTAGACGCCCTAAAACTGCTTTTGATGAATACTTTAATTGAACCAGCGGATCCCGATTAGCAGGTACGTAATGAACTTGAATACCATTTCTTTGAACCGCTGATAACCGATGTTTATTATTATCGTCAGGTTCAGGCATATCACCGTCAATAACCCATAATTTTTCTTCTACATCGCCCAACGGGCTGTAATCAAAAGTAAGATTAGCCTCAAGTCTCACTCTAAAAATAACGCTACCATCATCACTTGCGCTGGTTAAACCATTAACAAGTGCGGGAATAGAAATATTCCCGTTAATTTTTTCAAAGGAAAACCAGGCTTCGACGACTAAGTTTTTTGAGGTAGATTTTTCACTTTCATCAGATAGGTGAAAATCTGAAGGCACTATACCTCGAAGAGAATGGTCAACGGCAAATAGTTTATTTAACGCTTCGAGGGCTGTGCTTTTTCCAGTGCCATTATGTCCAATAAATGCCGTGACACTATTATCAAAAAGGATGGTTTGTGGCTGCCCGTTGGAAACGCTTTTAAAACCCGATATGTATAGTTTTTTCAATTTCACAATAAATTCGCTTTAATATAGATCCATTAATCTCAAAGCCCACTCATAAGTGTTTTGCATTTTTTGGTTGCTTCATACGACTTCACTTATCAATTCTATTAAGTTCGTTTTAGCTATTACCCAAGTTGTTTGATATTGAATCTGAGAATTTGATCTGCATCGTCTGAGCAGACGAAAGACTCTGTTTTAATCTTTCACAAACTGAAAATAACTTTTTAATTTTCTCAACTAATCTGTATTGCTCCGCTAACGGAGGAAGCGGGAATGCGTACAGTTTTACACTATTTGCTGATAAGTTGGGTTGCGCCGAGCCATTGTCAAACCTGAATATCTGGCTTCTACCGAAAGGGCTTATCAAGTACCAATATACAAATTGACTAAGCTCAAGTTTGTGCAACCTTATAATCATCAAAGACGAGGCAATAGCCCCATGATTAAAAGGTTCAACAAATGCTGTTTTCCCAAAAGTTGCGCCTCGCAAACAATAAACCAGATCCCCCTTTTTAACTTTACCGCTCCTCAGGGAATCGAATTTCTCCTGGGTAATAAAGTTCATTTCACTCTCGGAAAGAAGGCCATTTTTTGTAATATGACCTGTATTTATCCATGGAATACCCTCTGATACATATTCAGCTTTATTCGGGTAATTTTTCCCCCTATCACCATTTATAAATTCAGCTAATTCTCCAAACTTGCACCACTGCCAACCCGTTGGCAATTGAAACTCCATTTCGCTATCAGTAAGCAATGGTAACTTTTGTGTCTTTTTAATTTTCTTATCTTTGATTAGCTGTTCTTTTTCTGCGGCGATGCGTTCGAGCAGTTTTGAGGCGGGTTCGTCGTTGGGGTCTTGTTTTACCAGTTTGCCCATTACTGCGAGTTGCAGGATGGTTTGCTTTAGCTGGTCGATGCTGTCTTCTGTGGTGAATAGCACATCGAAATGCTCGCTGATGCGCTGCCAGCTTTCGTTGAGTTCGTCAGCATCTTTTGCATTGGTGAGCGTTTCTAATAGTGATTTAACGAGTGTTTGATGCGCTTCGATACTGGCTTCGGTTTGTGACTCTAGTTGGTCACAGAGAGCCATCAACTCATCAACTTTGGCAACGATTCTGTCCTGCTCCTCTTGGGGGGGAAGAGGGAATAATCCGCTGTAAAATTGTTTATCATTAATTGCAGGATAAGCTACGCCTGTCTGGACACTTTCCACATATGAGACAAAGGTAGGTGAACGTAAATAGCGATATATATAAGAACTATTTATACCATCAAATGGTTGAATTACAGCAAATGCCGTACTCGCGATAGGTTTGGGGAAGATATCTTCCTCAACAACAGCTATATTCAAGAGATATGGTCGGACTGTTGAATATAATATGCATCCTCGCTTTACCAACTTTCGTGCTCGCGAAGGAGCATCTTCCGCATTCAAAACACCTGGTTCTTTGATGACTCCATTTGCTTTGTCAATGCATCCCACATCAATATAGGAAAATGTACTATTAGGTTTTTCCTGCCCTAAGTCATGTCCTAGTTGATCAATTAGCACCCATTCCCAACCTATTGGTAACTCGAAAGGAACTTCCCCATTATTTGTCTCCCCTAGTTTCCGTGACTTTTTGATCTTACCTTGACTTAAAAGCACTTCTTTTTGAGCCACTGTCTTTTTCAACAACTCTCTTGCTGGTTCATCATTGGGGTTTTGTGCAACAAGTTTACCTCTTATAGCTAGCTCAAGAATTAACTCTCTTAATTTCTTTATCCCATACAGCTCAAGCTTGTTGGAACTACCTCGCCCTGAGGCCGACTTGGTTTTGACTGCCGATGTCCATACATCCAGGTTTTCAGTAATAATGCTTTCTACTGACATTAAGCTTTACCCTCAGTGCCTGACGACAGGGCTTCTGCCAGTATGCCTTTAAGCTGATCGCGCAATACCTGAATTTCTTGCTGTTGTGTTTCGTATTGCTGTAGCAGTTCGTCTGGATCGTGGCTTTCTACTTCGCCAACGTGCGGGTTTTTAATGTCCAGGTTAAAGTTACGTTCTATAACTTCTTCGATTGAAACTTTCCAGGCTTGTTCGTTCTCTACACGGCTGGCATAACCATCGACTTCTGTGCCCCACCATTCCTGTTCGGTTTGAAATTCTTCAAATTTCATCGGCTTGGTTTTGGAATAGTTTTTCACGCCTTCTGGGTAAGGATGCTCGTAAAACCAAATCTCTTTGGTTGGTTTACCTTTGGTGAAAAACAGTAGGTTGGTTTTAATGCCTGTATAGGGGTTAAACACGCCATTAGGAAGCCTGACTATGGTGTGTAAATTACACTCTTCTGTGAGTAGCTTTTTAATTTTGGTTTTAACACCTTCACCAAAGAGCGTGCCGTCTGGCAATACCACTGCGGCGCGTCCGCCGTCTTTCAACACTTCGATGATGAGCTGTAAGAACAGGTCGGCGGTTTCCCGCGTTTGCATGTCTGAAGGGAAGTTCTTTTCAATACCATCTTCTTCGGTTCCACCAAATGGCGGATTCGTAACGATCACATCAAACTCGCTATCCCAGTTTGAAAGTGGGCGGTTAAGCGTGTTGTCGTGCCGAATTTGCACGGGTACTTCAATGCCATGTAGCATCATGTTTGTGGTGGCTAACAGGTGCGGTAGCTGTTTTTTCTCAACGCCGTGAATTTGGTTTTGCAGTGTTTTATGGTCAGCTACGGTTTTTACGTATTTTGATTTTACATGGTCAACCGAGCAAGCCAAGAATCCCCCTGTACCACAAGCGGGATCGAATACTTTGTCACCTAGTTTTGGGTCTACTCTGTCTACAATAAAACGAGTTACAGCACGGGGCGTATAGAACTCCCCTGCGTTACCTGCACTTTGCAAATCACGTAATATTTGCTCATAGATATCACCGAACAAGTGACGTTCTTTAGAGTCGGTAAAGTCCACTTCATTTAGCTTGTTGATCACTTGGCGTAACAACGTACCATTCTTCATGTAGTTGAAGGCATCGGAAAACGCTTCGCGGACAATAAAGCCCCTAGGGTTCTTATCGATGGGCGCTGTTAAGTTTTTAAGTCCTGGGAACAAGTCATCATTTACAAACTCCATTAACTCTTCGCCCGTGATCCCTTCATCATCCGCTGCCCAGTTACGCCACAGGTACTTAGGTGGAATTGGCTCACGGTAGTCATCCATTTCAAACTCCAGCTCTTCTTCTTGTGCATCGAATATTTTTAGGAAGAGTAACCATGACATCTGGCCTAAACGCTGAGCATCACCATCAACGCCAGCGTCTTTTCTCATGATGTCCTGAATGGATTTAATAACGGTACTGATTGACATACTTTCTTATTCTCTAATTCTTTATTGTGCGGCTTGAGCGTCACTCAAGCCGATTTATTCGGTGTGGTGTCGTAGATTGCTTTTTCCAGTTCGGCTATGGCTGCTTCATATTCTTTTTTGCCACCAAAGCCTTTTTTGGCAATTTCGATCGGACGGCCAAACTCTACAACTTTACCTGTTTTAAGGGCGTCTTTGCTTTCCAAGGCTTCCACGCCCTCATCGCTATATTTATTCAATAGCTCATTCAAAACGGCCTGCGCCATTTGGCTGTACTTGGTGAAGTAGTTGCGTTTTTTAACATTGTTTGCGCGTTCTTTGCGCGTTAGCGGAGGCTGGTCGAAAACAACGTGACATATCATATCAAATGGGTCTAATCCTTTCCCAATTTCTGCTTCCAATACTTCCCAAATAACACCTTCAGACGCTAATTCATCTATGATGGCCTGTTTGCGCTCTGCGCTGTTCCAGCGCTTGATGAAGTCATCGAGGGATGCAAAAGATTTCGTGAGGGTCTTCTTGGTGTAGTCTTTAAATGACTCGGTAACGAGTTTGCCGTCTTCGTCATAATATTGAACTCGCTCACCTACTTTCTTAACCGCTACACCATTAATATGGTATTTGGTAACAGTCTTTTCTTCGTCGTCATCCCAGCCTGTTTGTGGTGAATCCTCACCTTCAGGAAAATCAAAGTCATCATTGCTGCCATGACTATCAGGGCTATCTGCGGTGTCTTCAGATTTATCCTCTGCGTCGTGCCCGTCTAGAATATCGTTAAAATCAGAATCTTCATCATTGATATCACTGGGTTTAGTGTTGATAACTTTTTCAGGAATACCGTCGAAACGCTCATCGGCAAACAGCTCTGTGGCTTTTTTGAAATCGAGGATGGTGAACCAGAGCTTGCCAAATTTGTCATCGATACGCGTGCCTCTGCCGATAATCTGTTTGAACTTGGTCATACTCTGAATGTTCTGATCGAGCACAACCAGCTTGCAGGTTTTGGCATCAACACCCGTTGTCATAAGTTCTGATGTAGTTGCGATAACAGGATAAGTGCGTTTGGGGTTAATGAAGTTATCCAGCTGGCCTTTACCAATGGCATCATCACCTGTGATTTTCATTACGTACTTATCGTTTTTGGCATACTGTTCTGGGTTACAGTTAATCAATGCCCTGCGCATTCGTTCGGCATGGTCGATGTCGTTACAAAACACAATTGTTTTCGCTAGGGGGTCGGTGCGTTTCAGGTAGTTAGTTATTGTTTCTGCTACTAGTTGAGTACGCTCATCGATGACCAAAGTACGGTCAAAGTCTTTCTGGTTGTAAATACGGTCTTCTACTTCATTACCATGCTTATCAACCTGCCCTTTGGTTGGTCGCCAACCTTGCAAGTCGATATCCAAATCCACGCGCACTACCTTGTAAGGGGCAAGAAAGCCGTCTTCGATTCCCTCTTTTAATGAGTACATATAAACTGGCTCACCAAAGTAGTCGATGTTAGATACTTCATCGGTTTCTTTGGGTGTAGCGGTTAAGCCAATCTGAGTAGCAGAGCTAAAGTATTCAAGAATTTCGCGCCAGGCACTCTCTTCTGATGCACTGCCTCTATGGCACTCATCAATCACGATAAGGTCGAAGAAATCGGGATCGACTTGCTTATAAGCCTTCTGGCTTTCATCAGGGCCAGTTAATGCCTGATATAACGCCAGGTGAACTTCGTAAGCAGGGTCGACTTTTCTGCCTGTGATTTTTGTCATTGCCTGGCCGAAGGGCTGAAAGTCATTAATACGAGTTTGGTCTACTAGCACATTTCGGTCTGCCAGAAATAAAACACGCTTTTTAGCTTTGGCTTTCCACAAGCGCCAAATGATTTGAAAGGCGGTATAGGTTTTACCTGTACCTGTTGCCATTACCAGCAAAATCCTGTCTTTGCCTGAAGCTACTGCTTCTACGGTTTTATTAATTGCTTGTAACTGGTAGTAACGCGGCGATTTACCAGAACCATCGTCATAGTAGTCTTGCGTGATAATGGGTAACTGTGATTCTTTATAGCCTTTATACGCACAATACTTTGCCCACAATTGTGAAGGCGTTGGGAAGTCTTCAAGACTAATTTCAGTTTCAAGTTGCTGAGGGTTCGTTTTGTCGTGAAAGATAAAACCGTCACCATTACTGGCAAAAATGAAGGGGACATCGAGTAATTTGGCGTAATCAAGCCCTTGTTGCATCCCTTTACCGATTTCATGCTTATTGGCTTTGGCTTCTATAACAGCAAGGGGCATTGAGGGTTTGTGATAAAGCACGATATCAGCGGATTTTACTTTTTTACGGGCAGCTATCATGCCCCGCACAACCACTTTACCATCACGCAGTTTTACTTCCTGCCGGATTTGGGTCATATCATCCCAACCAGCCTGCTTTATAGCAGGCATGATGAACTTAGAAATGATGTCCGTTTCTGATAGCGCTTTTTTGTTAACTGAACTCATACGTCCCCCAAGCTCGGTTCATACGAAGGACTTCGGTTCAGTAATCTTGTAGAAAACATGGGCGTGTCCTTTCCGTGTAAACGTCCAATCCTTTATTGTTTTTCAAGGAATTGGGTTCCTTGACTATTTAGACGAAAGTATCAGAACACTTGTGATTTGTCACCGATTTATCATTGCCGCCGAACGTCTAATAGGGGAATTTTAATACTAGTCTTATTGATCGCGCTCCCAGCTTTCAAGCGCGATCATACACATGGAATTAGCTATTTATTTGCATTACTTAGGAGAGTAAGTCTTTCTTCAAAATAGTTATCCCTGCTTTCTGACTCGTACGGAAACGACACTGACTTATATTGCTTAGCATACTCGCTGTCTTTCAGAGATTCGTCCCAAGTTACTTTTCCATCGGTACTAATTTGAACTAGCTGCAAATCGAAAAGTGTATGGATATCTGAACGTAACAGAATTCCATTGTCTGGAGACATATTCCCTGAATCTTTGACTGAAACGATATGAGCAGCTTCGAGTGCCGCTTCAACGTTACAGCCAGTCATCAAACACGATGTATTGTAAAGCTCTAACAGTTTTTTTCTGAATTCAGGCTGCCCTCTTCGCTCTAGAATGCTGCGGGTAACTCGGTTAGGTAGATTTTTAACGGCCTTTTGAACTTCTACATCTCCGTCGGCCAAAGCCTCTAGTTCTTTTGCCTCCGCAATATCAACATAGATTGCCAATGCCGTATTGAGTTTATCTGCGAATTTTTTGTCGCTGATTTTTGCAGTGCTAGGGAAACTGAACTGGAAAATACGTGATACATTTTTTCGTTCGTCAGTTAAAAATGTTTCAAAGCCGCCTTTGGCGATCTCAGTCTGATATCTTTGGGCAATTTTCACAGCTTTCGCACTCAGGTACTTTTTGGCTTCTTCCTTACCTTGCTTTTTCAACTCAGCTTCAACACCTTGAGTCAAGACGATATCAAAGTGTCCTTTATGCTCTCCACCTTTAGGTATTATAACCAATGCTACATACAGCCCATTCGTTCCAGAAGTGCTCAGCCTAGAATCTTTGAAATAAACAACTGGCGTTTTAGGAAGATTTCCTGCGCCTAATCGAGCCTTGATCTTTATGTTGTCGAATATACAGACTTCTTTCAGTGACGTTTCCAGCTCAGAAAGCATCTTTTTGACCTTGGGATTACTGGACTTTTTATCCTTCGTACGTATCCCTTCGTATTTTTTGATTATGTTCTCAACCTGGTTCATCAATTCCATGTTTCTTCCCCTTCGCTGTCAAATAAAGATTAAGTTTACACACTTGTATCATAAACACCCTGTAATTCCCTTCAGTTGATTCTTTTTAGAGATGAAGACACTACATGGAGGACTTCACCACCGCTAAGAGAAAACTCGTAATTACACTACTCGACCTTTTGTGTTCAGAAACAATGCGAATCGGCGACACCCTGATGCTGATTTTTATTGTTCAGCTAATCACACAGTTCGAAGTAGCAGAGTCATACCCATTCACTGGGTTTAGAGGCTACCTATTGATACTTCTTTTTTATCTTTTGTCGCTAGCTTGTTATCTACAAAGTAAACGTCTAAAGAAAAAGCAATAGCACTAAGAGCACCGAAAAGTGCTCTTTTCCATTCCAACTTTTCTAATCTCAAAAGGCAAATCGTCAAAAGCGCTCTCATCGAAGATGCAAATAACGTAATCGGTACGATTATGTAAAATAGCTTGAGCAAAGCTCAATAGCGACTGCGCAGATAATAGTTTTGTGAAACAGAACAATTATCGGAGCCGGAGGCAGCATCGCAGATTTAGCCAGATTTCATTTTGCTTATGCAAAATTGCTTGTAATTACGGAGTAATTGCAGGCAACTGAAACACCAACGGTGTGAACTCTACGATGGGGTATTCGAAGCGCAGCTTTCCCTGAGTAGAGCTTGGTGAAATGTGGCTAAATCAGCGGTAGCTGACTCCGAGCAACGCTTCTGTCGAATTCGCGCAGCAATGAGTGCTTGAGCAGCGACGAGTCGCGTCCGCTCAGGCTTGCAGAAGTGTTGCTACACGAAGTTGTTTGTGTTTTTCGTTAGAAAATCACTATAGCTAAGCGCAGTGCTTAGCGTTGCGAAGCTCCGGCAGGATGCAAAGCATCATGCTTTCATTCGAAAATTATCCCTCGGTTGGTTCTATGTATTTGTGATTATTACTCAAGGAGAATTCATGAATTATTTAGAACGAGCACTCGAATCATCGTTGCGCCATGTAGGAACTATATCGGCAGTAGACCCAGGTACTGTCGGGTTATTAAGAGAAAGCGCCGTACTCGCTATCGTCGGCACATTTAGGGTTTCAAGCAAAAGTGTTATTCAAGACCATCTAGGTATAAGCCGCGAAGCAGTAAACAAGTTAATAAATCGCATGAAAAAGAAACAGTTGATTGCAACTCATTCAACTTTTGCTAATACGGATAATGGATATATTCTTCTGACTTCTCGAGGTATTAGAGAGGCAGAGTTCCTTTTAAACCGTGAGTTACACTTACGATCTGATGCTAGCAGAGTCAATGAGCGGAACCTGATACATGATCTTTCAGTGCAGTTGGTTGTTCTCAATCTAGTTAAGCAAAAGAAAGTAGCTGGTTTCGCGTCAGAGAGCGACCTTGCAATCACACTAGAGCACAGAGGAAATGACCCTCGATTAGTGGATGCCATCGTGGTTGATGCGATAACTGGTGTCAAGATTGGCATTGAAATGGAAACATCAAATGCCAAAAATAAATCTAATACTAATTTAAGGCAGAAAATATTAGCTAAATATTTGCAAGAATTTGAATCGTCGGATGGTTTATATGATTTCGTGTATATGTATAGTCATCGTCAACGATTTCTAACTCAAATTGAAAAAGCTCATGCTAGAATATTTGCCAGCAGTCAGTCACCTTTCAGTGAGACGCAACAAAGAACAATTACTACATGCATAAAATTCAGATCCTCTGACTGTGATCTTATCTATGAGTTGATGTTCAACAGCAAGCGTTTACTAAAGGGTGACAAAACTAAGTTGAACCAAAAGAACGATTTTCTAAATAAATTAGCAGAGCTGGAAAAGCTTGCGACAACCACTGACGACAGGGTCATTGAAATCAGGTTGGCTGGGTATCGTGATGCTGGGAGAGTTCTAGGATTTTTAGAGTAAATAAGCAAATAGAATGACCTCTGGGAGCCCTACAGGCTCCCCTATTTTTTATGTCTTTGGCTTCAAAATGTACTGAGTATCGCAATGATAAACAGTACACTTTTAACGCATGTGCCTCTGCATACGTCGAGTCAAAACGAAAGCACTGTTGAGGGTTACTGCACTTTCAATAATGTGCTCACTGAGCTCATGAAACTCATGTAAGTTAAGTTAAGTTTTTTATGACTCTGCTTTAATTAACTAGCGCCCTGCTCTGCGAATTTTTCGATGCAATCTCTGCGATAGTAAAAATTTTAATTCAACTCCTTAAAAGCATTAACACCAGTTACAACATCCTAGACTTTCAGACAAGCCATATTAAAAGAAACATCGCCGAAAATTTGCGAATAGATATAAGCTCTCACCACAATATCATCATAGTTACCCTCCAGAGTGCTTAGTTAAATACAGGACTACTGAAGGAAAACAGAATATGAAGGCAGATTATGAAGCGCTTTTCAGTGCATGTATAAAATTAAGCGGAAAATGGACTAAGTTGAGTAATGCGGTTGTTGGGGTTTCACTAATCAACGCCCTATGCGATACGTTTTTTTTACTATTTGGTTACCCTGAGCAGATTGCGTTTCAATCGCTGTCAGACAGGCTTTTATTAGTTTCGTTTGGATGTATTGGAATATCGGTTATTCTAGGGCTAATTGCGCTATTTGCTATGAGAAAACTGGAAAGCGATTAAGTTTTTAGCCCCCCTTGAGGGGGGGCTATTTTTTGCGCTAGCTAAAGTAAATCTTTGCCAAAAGAGTTAAAAAAGAAGATTTTTCTTCGGGAAATGAGAAGACCTGTAGCTAATGCAAAAATTCCTAAAGTAGCAGGCTCAGGCACGCTTGCTACTTGATTGTTGTTTTCGTTGCTAGTGCCATCACCGCTTACATCAATTGTGTTTCCACCATTGCCACCTGTATCTCGTTCACCACCTTGGAACGACAAGTCCCCGTCTAAATAGCTTAAATCTAAATCCCCACGAACAAGTGCTACCCCATATCTGGAGAAGGCAAATGAAGCGACATATTGATCCTTAGACAAATAAGCATTTCCTCCGTTCTGATTACCATTAAATGCGGTAGAATCATCATAAACTCCCGCTAGGCCATAGTAGTTATTACCATTATCATCACTACCGAAAATAGCTTGAGTTAAGTTCAAACCATCTCCTTCTAAATAATCAGACGCTCGGCTCAAATGTGTATAACCAAAAAGAGTTTGGAACTGAACATCAGTTTCGGAGTCGGGTGATAGCTCATCGCTCCATCCCGTTGTGGTAGTTTGAGATACTGATTCTGACTCTATCCACTCATATTCAGGAACGAAGTAATTAAATAATGCCGTTACCTCTGTTATGGAGGCCAATCGCCACCCGTTTTGACTAAAAGAAGAAAGCGCACTATTTATAGACATACCTCTTGTCGATGACCACTGTAACCATTCCATACCAAGCCCTGTAACTACATCGGAGTTTTCTTCCTTCGAAAACTCACCATAAGTGATGAGCTCTGCGTTTACATTCAACGACAAAGAGGCTAGCATCGCGCCCCCAAAAATTTTTCCGATAATTCTCATTACTTCCCTTATACAACAAAATTTTAATTTTTTATTAATTGTTAATCGTTCAACAAGGCAACACGTTTCAACTGTGAAAGTTTTCTCAGTTAAACACTAAATATGTATTGCCAATAACGAATTACTTTTTTGAACCAGAAAAGAAAATATGTTTAGGGGGAAAGAGATTTCAATTTAAAACAGCAGTGCTAATGGCATTACATGGCAGCTATTCCAACTAAGCAGATTTGGCTTTGGTCTCTTCCCTGATATTGTGTTTTCCGCTGTCTAGCGATTCAACAAAGCGAAGTAACTATAATAGAATAGCGATAGTTTTTAAACCCCAATACAATCACCAATGTAGCCGATAAAAAACTGTAAGTGGTCAAAGCATATTTTGTCTAAATTTTGATTACACTTCATCATCAATGTGTTTTTTTACATCAATTTATCTTCAAAACTTTTTCGGTATACTTATGTTGTTAAATAAAAAAGCGCTCTTAGAGCGCTTAATAGCCGATACTAATCGTTTCGAAAAAGCCAAAGCTTTAACAATAATGATAATAACAAAGCTGCTATAGAACTTAAAACCAGTTCAGTTTCATGAAAGGGAAAACTAGGATTAAGTTCTACTTTAAATAGAATAGAAATCATATATAACGCTAACAGTAAATACGATACTACGTTTAACAAGCGCGATAGCTCTCCTATTATGATACCCACTAAAATACGTTTATTTGTCTTCATGCATTTTTCTCCAAAGTTAATGCATGAATAAATAAGCTCAAAGCGAGGGAAATTATCTCTCGAGGAGCCTCACAGTTAAACAGTTTTTCCTAGTCGTGTATTTGTATGCAGCTGTATTCATTGTAAAACTGTATCTAATATTTTAAAGATTAAAGTAGCGCGTCTAAGTTTGTGGGTCGCCATCCTTGGCTGAGGACATAACTTTTACCTATCCAATGTATGCACATCGCTGCTCGCATTTTAAAAGAATCTAAATAGCGCACGAGTTAGTAATTTTCGACCGTTTTCTCTTTCTTTTTCCTCGCTGTAGAAACTTTTTATTCCAAGCATGATCTTATTTAACAGCACAAAATTTAATAATACGAAAAAAGGATTGCTCGTAATAAAAAATGAGGTTAGACAAGCACCACTCACGGAGCCAAGGATAAGATATATAGTTTGGTGAGCTTCTAACTCACTCATCGATAACATTAGCTTTCATAATGCCCCATATAGCGACTAATACTCACTAGCAAATTTAATGAAAATATGATAATTTTCAAATTCTTTACTGCGAAGTTCAGCAGCAAGAATTTGCTAAACAGTCTACGTAGCAGTATTGAAAAATTATCGCTCGACAACAGAAAAAGGGCCGCAAAGCAGCCCTCAAAGTAAGTCGATCTGTTCAGTCCATTCTTCAATAGCGTCGTCTGAGAAGTATCTCCGCTTCGAAACTCCGAATGCGTTCTCAAATTCATCAGAATCAACAAATTCAGAGTTGATGAAATTGACGATTATCTCCTCGAAAAGCAGAAACAACAAACACCTTTCATGTGCCTCAAAATATTTTTTTCGATATCCCTCTGGTAGCTGCTTTACTAGAGCATCTGACAGAACAAATCCGTTAGTGATGAAACACTCATCTTTATGCTCGTAAATATAATCGAGCGTGTTTGGTTCAAAAAACCAACAAACGCGAAATTTATCCGCCCATTCCGTTCTAGTTGAACGCTTAAATTGATGAATAAACTTAATATTCAGATCTCGAGCATTTGTCTTCTTAGTCATTTTTAGTCCTCATAGTAAACCTCAAAAGTAACTAGGAACACTTCGGGAAAATTTCTCAAGATTAAGAAAATAGACTTAAAGAAATACTAAAAACGAGAGGAATGTTGAAATGTGAGCAACACAATTGGGGGCAATTACATTGCTGCTGAGCTATCGCAGTCAATGAAATTGAAACTATCAGTTTTTTCATTAAATTTCTAGTAATGAGATTACTCTCGTTAGCTGTATCTTATGATTTTTTCTCGAACTGTTAAGCCGATTGCTAAGTTTTGCAGCTCGTCCACAAAAACCTATAAGATTTTTTTAAAAAAACTTTTTTTTGTAAGCTATGTCTAGTTCAAAAACAGATGAGACAGATCCTTGACTAACTTTAGCAGCATAAACATTAACGAAGTAATGAATAACCCTGAAAAGATCGAATGGATTTTGAATAAGATCGCTTTCCTGGAAACAGAGCTTGCGAAGCTCAAAAAACCTCAAAACCAGTGGCTAACTTTGGAAGAAGCCGCTGCTGAACTCGGGAAAAGCGTAAGTGCAGTTCGTCAGCGATTAAAGAACAAGGATAAGCCTATGCCTTCGGGAAAGGTGTGGAAGCAGGCTGATAAAGGTCACGCGATTTCTGTAAACGTAGCAAATTTTAGGAAGTATATGTGATGTCTCAAACTCGAACTAAGGAGGATGACCCTTTAAAAGTCGCACTAAAGGCAGCCAAAGGGGTATCAATCCACAATGGCAGCCTACGTTTGCAATTTAAGCTTCCAGGTCAACTTCGACATACTCGAAAGTCGCTTGGCTATCCGCCAAACCTGGATAATATTGGGCTTGCTATTGACAGGCTGCGTAACATAAAAGAAGACATCGCAAATGGCCTGTTTAAATATGATGAGGAAAAGTTTTGGTCTACGCACTTCCCCACTAATGCACGTAACCCAGGCTCGCCGATCACTGTAGAAGCTTGCTTAAAAAGCTATATAGAAGAAAATGATTCGGTACTCTCCGACTCAATTAGAGAGAAACTCAATACAGCTCTTAACTGGCTCTCGCACTACAGACTCGCCTCGAAGCCACTTGGTCATCTTACTAAGACCGTCCTTAAAGACTTAAGAAAAAAGAGCGTACAAGGCAATAGCAAAACGAAATTTGCTGGTTGCACGGTAACGACAGTTAACGAGTACAGCAGTACGCTACGTAGGGTGCTGGATTATGCCGTTGAAGAAGGCCACCTGAAAGAAAATCCCATGAGATTAGTACCTCAGTTGAAAAAAGACGACCTTAATTTAGAGTATTATGATCGTTACGTTAAGCCTTTCACAGTGGATGAACTAGACTGCCTTCTCGCTACAATCCATGTTCCATCAGTTCGACAGATGGTTAAATTCCTAGCTTGGACGGGTCTTCGGCACGGTGAACTTAAGGCGCTGGCATGGGAAGACGTTGATCTGGAAAACAAGAGAATTACTGTTAAATACAATCTCACGAGAAAAGGAAAGCTAAAACCGCCAAAAACCAAAAGCGGCTACCGTGTGGTAGAGCTTCTTCCAGCAGCATTAGCGGTGCTAGAAGAAATGAAGGATGAGACGGCAGCTCTTCCGCCAGTAACTGATAAAATTCATTACAAGTACGGCAAATTTGATATTGTCGAAAGGCGAAGAGTCTTCTTAGGAAGAGCTAATCAACCTTACAAAAGGCCAGAACTTACAACTGCTCCAAAGCAATGGGAAAAGTGGTTGAGAGAAGCAGATGTCCCTTACCGCGCTGCTTATCAACTTCGACATACATATGCGAGTAGGATGCTTACAGCAGGATGTAACGAAGCTTGGCTAGCAAGTCAAATGGGCCATGCGAATACAAATATGATAGCGACGATATACGGAAAGTGGATACCTGAAGACAATCCTGACTATATAGCCCAGTTGGCAAGAAAGTTAGGGCAAGACTACTGACAATAATAAAAATTGGGGCTGTATAGCTATGTCAGCCCCTAAACTTATGTAGTGGTGTGATTACCAAGGGAACTTGACGGTCTAACTACCAAGCGATTTTGACGCTTTGAAATTAGCATCGGTTTGAGGCTATGACAATAGACTTTTCTCCGTAGTCGTGGCTAGGTAGCGTTCAATCGCTGCCGCAGTTGCCTGAATAGACATTCCTGTATTGTCTAAATGGAATGTTTTTACCTTTGGTATATCAGTTGAAAAATCAAATTTATCTAGATAATTGTCAAGGTACTCTTTCGACTGAATCTTGTTGGTGTTTTTCCGTCTTTCGTCGATAACTCTGCATACGTGCTCATCGTAAGTACAAGATAATCTTATGAAATTAGGGCTAATGTCGTTTCGCTCTAACATTTCAAGCAGGCCGTTAATGAAATAGTTACTAGCGGGGTGAACATAGCAAAACGTAAACACCAATCCATTGGTGTTGTTATCGATCAGCGTTTGGAAGGCTTCAATGCATGTCTGACGCTGATATGCCTCAAAGCCATCATTACCGAATCCGATCACTGCACACGAAATGTCAAAGGCCAAATGCTGTGGAAACAATCGCCAGTTTTTCCTTTTTGCCAGTTCCCTAGCAACACTTTCCTTACCTACTCCAGATGGACCATATATCATCGTAAATTTCAAAACATGTGCGCCTTCAGGATCATTAAAATTAACAATCCTAAAGTAACTGTATATAAATACAGTTTCAAGTCCGATTTTCAACATCCTGATTACTTTACAGATGATTTGTCTATTCTCAGCGCCATAGTGTTCATCTTTTCCCTTAGCCAGATATTGCGGACTCCGCTAGCATGTATCGTGACGTTCCGCTCAGATTTGAGCAGTCGTGACACTTGCACTTGACCAAGATGTGGATTGGCTAGCGAGAACTCAATTACGATTTGCTCGGTAGCTTTGTCAGTACGATTCTTATGATGTAGGCTCGGAGGTTCTTGGCGCTTTAACGCGTCGGCACCACCTTCTTTCACAAGTTTTCGGTGTCGGTAGATAGTATCGCGAGATACGCCGCTCAGACGAGACGCCTCTGCTACATTGCCAAGCTTGTCTGCCAACGCCAGTACATCAAGCTTTTTCTGTATCTCAATGTCTTCTGAGTGCGTCGTATAGGATTTGTCTAGCGGCGCTTTCGTTGGCTCTATCACTGGTGATACCGTTAGTTTTCTACCTGCGAAGTAGACATCAAACTGCTTGCCGATCACGTTTCTGATTTCGATTTTCTGATGGGCAATTGAGTGTTTTATGGGTGACTCAATAAAGTAAAATTGCCCTTTATAAGTGAAAGTATGATCGTTGCGAATTTTGCGGTGCACTTTGGTTATACAGATATCATCAAGGTTGACGTGATTGGGTATCGGTTGATATTCAGAATCCGTCGTAGATGGCTTTACGGTCATTTTTTTATGCCAGACTAGCGGGATAAAGACATGCTGAAGGTACGCATTGGCCGCTGCCATATCAGTGATATTGCGCATTCTAAACTCAGGGACGAGCCTATCTTGCAAGGTATCGAACGCCCGTTCTATTCGCCCTTTACCCTGTGGTGAGCTGGCGAAGATAATTTCGATACCCAGCTCTTCACATGCCCGCTGTACTTGAGAGAAGTTGCAACGTTTAGGTCCACCGAATATACCTGCGCGATCAACATACAAAGTTTTAAATACGCCTTTTTTCTCCACCACCGAGCGCAGTAGCTTCAAACAGCCAGCGGTTGTTTCGGCATGAAAAAACTCGGCAAACAACTGGCTGTTGGCATCGTCAATCATGGCAATCAAACAGGTCTTTTGGGTGCCAAACCACCGATGTGTGCTGCCATCCATTTGCAACATTAATCCCACGCTTTCCATACGCTCTCTACGCTTGTGTACACGGCCACGTCTGCGTTTAGCACGTTTCACATGATGAATATCATGCGCCCACTTACGCAGAGTTTCACGCTTTACTTCAATGTGTTCGTTGGCTTGCAACAACTCTCCCAAGTGAAGCAGATTGACATCGTAATATTTCTCTCGGATAAGTGATTGAACTTGCTGCTTCAATGAATTTGGTGTTTTGTTGACTGGTTCTTTACCTGTATTGCCATGAACCACAAAACGAATACCGACTTCACGATACCGCTTCAAGTAACGCTCAATGGTACGTCTGGATTTATTCAGGAGTTTGACGGCATTAGCAATGGTTATCTTGCGCTCAGCAACCTTGGCAATAACGTCTACAGTCAATTGCGCTTTGGAATTTAACATGATCATCCTCAGCGTCTCTCCTATGCAAAAAGCAAAGAAGAAACACGGTTAAAAGATAACCGTCAAATTCCCTTGGTAATTAGTGAGTGCGACAAAATCGCGTGGTAATTAAAGACCGACAGAATCGCTTGGTGTTAACACGCTTGTATGGACTAGTCGTCACTTAACCTGACATTTTCAGAGATAGAGCTAGACCAAATCTGACAGTCTCTTGTGTACGTAAAACGGACCTTGGGGTAACAATAAATACGCCACCCCAGCACCACTTAATCCAGTGGGCTTCTCACTTCATGAGGCCCCTGTTTTACAACATGCGTGTATATCTGCGTAGTTTGTACAGATGTATGCCCCAGTAACTCCTGAATAGTTCTGATATCGTATCCAGCGCGTAAAAGCTCAGTTGCAAACGTATGGCGAAATGTGTGGCAACCGCCGTGTTTGTGCACTCCGGCAATCTGGATCGCTCTCTTTACCGCCTTTTGTAATGTGCGAGTTGATGTATACCAGCGACGTTCGACGTTAAAGGTTTTGTCCATTCTTACTATGGCTGAAGGGAAGAGGTATTGCCAGCCCAGTGCTTGTTCCGCGGCGGGGTATTTCTTCCTCAATGAATTAGGTAGCTCAACATATCCTTTGCCCAGACTTAAGTCATAGTCGTGCAGAGACTTCCGCCATTGTAATTGCTGAGACAATGGCCTGATAAGCTTCTCAGGAAATAGCGTGACACGGTCTTTCTTTCCTTTAGCGCACTTAACATGAAGAGTTCTCAGGGATAAATCCACGTCTTTCACTCTCAGTTGAACGCACTCACTTATCCGAAGACCTGAGCCGTAGAGTAAGGATGCCATAAGACGATGTGTTCCGTGCATCGCACGCAGTATTTTCATCGCTTCCTGATGCGTGAACACAACAGGTAGATTTTTTGGTGCCTTGGGGCGATGAATCGGATCAAGCTGGCCCATTTCCAGTTCCAAAACATGCTTAAAGAAAAAGTTAATTGCATTGATGGCTACATTTACCGACGTGGGTGACTTATTGCGGTTAGATATATGTTGGAGAAAGCGATTTATATCTTCTGTACAGAGGCCTTGGGCAGGCTTGGTGCGATTGTAGTTCAGAAAATACTTTATCCAGTAGCTGTAGGTTTGCTCTGTCCTTTTGCTGTATCCCAGCCTGTTAACGGCAAAGGAAATACGGTTAAGCAGGTTCTGTCCCGACTCAGCGATTCGTATTTTTTTTGTGGTCCATGTTTTGCGAACTCCTAAGTGTATGACTTGGCGGCGTAAAGCTGTACTATTATGATAGTGATTCATTTATATGCGAACCGTGGTTCGCATATAAATAGGTTCGCAAAATATTAATAGCGATGCCAGCGCAACTACAGCAAGAGATGACGGGAGTTAGCCCAGTATGATAAAAATTATTATGCGGTTCTTAGGGTCCGTATCATTTAAATGTTATGTTTTTCTAGGGAAATTATGAAAATTATTCTTCTATTTGCCATGTTTTTCTCTGTTTATGCGCAAGCATCACAACCTATTGAAGCTACAGAATTAACAGATGAGATGGCTAAAGAACTAGGATTTGACGTTAATAAAACAAAAGATAAGTTTGGTTTAACCATCGAATTAAAAGGACCAAGTTCGTTTGGAAGCTCTTGCAAGCCACTAGCAGTGGGTCATTTCGTTATTGAAAATGAGGAAGAGGTCTCGGCATTTATAGGTAGTGCGCATCCTGAAATACCTCAAAACATGAGCTTTCTTGCAGAAAAAGATGGTATGCGTTTGGTGGTTTTTATCGATTACCAATGTGACAACACGGCAAAAAGATTTACAGTTTCAAGTAATGATTAGACACAAACATAACAAAAAAATTATGTCGCCCGCAGGCGGGCTGGGACACAAACAGCCAGGCGGCTTCGCCATTATAGCCTGCCTGTTTGTGCCCCATATTTAGGCGTTATGTGCAATGGAGAATTTAGTGTTTAAGGATGAACTACCAGATCTTTATATCGAAGTATTTGCATCATTGGTAGCCGAAGGTTTGGATAAGTTCGCTAGTCAACTTGACGAACTAATAATCAAAACTTGTGAATCATTCGCATCCGATAACTCAGCATTCACAATCGAATTCACTACGGTGGATGGTGAAAGTATCGAAGACTCGTTTTCAACTGGAGACAAGGCGTATACCGTCATGTTGGTGTATTCGCCTTATGACATTGTCATTGGCTTAGATATTATCGGCTGTGAAAATACACATCTTCAAAAGCAACTGTTAGCATGTTGCACATAACAAACCACTGTAGTCACTCGCTGGCGCTCGTTGGGACACAAACACGCAGGCTCCCTTCGCTTCGCTCCGTATTATAGCCTGCGTATTTGTGCCCCTAAGTGGGGCGTTAGCTACCAGAGGAAGTTATGGAAGAATCGTTCTCTTTTTTAATGCAAAATCTATCTTTAATTCTATTGATTGCATTAGCGTCCAATTATTTTATTTTGCACTTCAGGAATCGAAACAGAGAACTTTTTGAGCTTATTGGAAACGAGGTACTGATTAATCGAACTAATAAGCTTCAGTTTACTCTAGCAAGCAAGAAAACTATTCCAATTGAGAGCGTTGTAAAAATTGAGGTTCACGGTAATAGATTAAGCCTCTTTCAAAACACCAGCAACGCAACTGATATTTGGGTGCAACCTAAGCATCTAGAGAGTGAGATTGAAAAAGCAAAAAACGTGTTTAGCCATGCAGTTTTTTTAAACTGTGGTAGCTAACAACCCAATGAACTCGCTCACTACGTTCGCTGGGATGCATACACGCGGGGCGGCTGCGCCATTATGCCCCACATGTCTGCGCCCGTTATTGGAAAGTTATACGCCTTAAGGATTAAGCATATGAGTAATGAACAAAAAGCATTACAAGACATAAGGAATGCTGTTGGAACTGAAGTTGGTGAATACAGCGTCGACGAATTTATCAGTCATCATTTAGAAGAACTCCCTTCAAGTTATTGGAAAGCCAAAACCGGATTTGAAGTTCCAGAAACTCATCAGGTTATAGGTTTATTAATTTTAAGAAGTAAATGGGACGACGAAGAAGTTTACGATTTCACGCTACCAGACGACGTCACTGATTATGTTATATCCGTCAAGTATGACAATAGTGGAGTATTAGAAGACATTGATATGGAAAGTTAGTACGGCGCATAACAAAAAAATAAAGTCACTCACTTCGTTCGCTGGGACGCATACACGTGGGCTGCTTCGCATTTTAGCCCACGCGCCTGCGCCCCTTATTTAAAAGTTAGCCGCTACTTGTAAATCCAGCCTTTCACTTCTCTTTTTTAGTGGTA
>MDTB01086602.1_pt1 | contig 24145 bp, 23 predicted proteins | sample 811161 | NCBI WGS metagenome assembly MDTB01 (sample SAMN05326650, study PRJNA326480) | marine metagenome | isolation source: seawater | place: Mediterranean Sea | collected 2009
AAACAAATTTCCGTGTATTTTAAAATCACTTTTCAAATTTTTCTTTGACGCAAGATAGATATAGTTTAACTGTTTTTCGGAAAATTTACCCATGGAAAATACCCTTCCAATTCCAAGTATTCTAACACGGGATAACGGAACGTCTATTGCCTACCATTACACTTCGGGAACCTCCCCCGGCGTAATGTTTTTCAATGGCTTTAAGTCCGACATGACGGGAATTAAAGCGCTTAATTTAGAAGACTTCTGCCGTGCACGGGGTACTGCTTTCCTTCGGTTCGACTACCAAGGCCATGGACAATCTTCCGGTGAATTCGATGACGGGACTATTGGAGAATGGACCTCAGACGCAATTGCTGCTTTAGATCAGCTCACATTTGGCTCGCAAGTCCTGATTGGCTCTTCAATGGGAAGCTGGATTATGATGCTTGCCGCCCTGGCACGCCCTGAACGGGTGGCAGGTCTGATCGGTCTAGCGTCCGCGCCTGACTTCACAGAGGACCTGATCCTGAGAAAATTGAGTAATTCCGAAAAGTTCGAACTTGAAACTAACGGTTTCATAAATATCTTGAACAAGCATGGAGACGAGGAGCCATACCGAATCGGCAAGAAATTTCTAAAAGAAAGTTCTGATCAGCTTTTACTGCGTACGCCCGTAAATCTCAATTGTCCAATCCGTCTAATACACGGCATAAATGACGTAGATGTTCCTTGGTCGACATCCATTCGGATAATGGAGACCGTAACATCCAGCGATATCGAAACAACGCTGGTTAAAGCGAGCGACCACCGTTTATCAGGTGAAGACGACATAGCCCGCTTACTAAGAACACTTGGCTTGCTTCTAGATCAGGTAGAGAAGTCAGATTTATAAATGGCTTTTAGTCCATCTCTGTATGAAGGATACGTAAGCTGGATCTCTAATTCTTTTTTAACTTTATCGTTGTGGACCCGACGATTATCATTCCAAAAGGATCTACCCATATCAGACATAGATGCTTCCGCTTCTTCAAAAAAAACCTTTGGGGTAGGCCGGACACCCAGCAGCTTATAAGCATAACTAGTTACATCTGCTGCTGCGGCCGGCTCATCATCACATACATTATAGATTGCTCCAGGATTTGGTTTTTGCATCGATGCCTCGAGAATTTTTGCTATATCTTCAACGTGAATACGACTAAACTGATGTCCATCTTTTATTACCCGTGGAGCCTTACCTGCCAACGCAGCATTCAAAACATTTCGACCGGGGCCATAAATTCCAGCAAGCCGAAAAATATGAAGTGGCAAGTTATAAGCGCCTGCAAGCTTATCCCATGCCATCTCCACCTCCATTCGCTTTACACTCCGTATTGCACTAGGTGAAAGTGGTGACATTTCGTCCACCCACGCTCCATCCGTATTACCATAAACACCCGTGGTTGAGAGATAGCCAAGCCAACGTAACATTGGTAATTGAGAAATTATATCAGCAAAGTGCTTCAGAACTGGATCTTGGCCAGAAATTGACTCTTCCCCCGGCGGCACAGAATTAACAATGTGGGTTACATCAGCGAACCAATCACCTGGTCTTGGATCGCTGCCATCAAAGACATACATCTTATAGCCTAGGTTACGTAATTTTTCAGCCTGACCCTCAGAGCGGCTAGTGCCAGAAATAGTCCAACCCGCTCCGGCTAGCCGTGCAGCAAGACAGGCCACCGAATAACCTAACCCGAAGCAAAATAGATGTCTTTTTGCGAGTTCAGACATAAAATTTCCCTATAGCAAGTCTTGCCATTTGACATATTGCCTTACAGATTATCTCGCAATGATTAACTTAAAAAGTTTTATGTTTGCCGTTCCTCTTTATTTCCTGAGCACATTAATATTTGCTCAGGAAATTACCCAGTCGAGTCTGTATCAGGCCTGCCTGAACAAGACCGAAAAAGACCCTAAAGATGCCTTTGAGGATGCCATTCAATGGCAAAACGAAGGGGGCGGCGCGCCGGCGAGGCATTGTGCAGCAACAGCATTGATGGCTTCGAGACAATATTTCGCTGCTGCAAAAAAATTAGAGGCTTTAGCTGGCTCCGTAAAAAAGGGACCTCGTTTCAAAGCCAATATTTTGGATCAAGCCGCAAACGCATGGCTATTAGCTAATAATGCTGCCAGAGCCGAAGCCGCAGCAACCGTTGCAATTAGCTTAACACCAGATGAACCCAATATTTTAATAACTCGGGCTCAGGCTCGTGCAGCTCTCGGTGACTATTCAAGTGCTAAATTGGATTTAAACTCAGCACTCTCAATTATTCCTAATCACCCGACTGCGTTGGTCTTTAGAGGAACTGCAAACCGATATCTAAATAGCCCAACCGCTGCTTTGGCTGATATAAATGCTGCTTTGAGAGCCGCACCAAACCATCCTGAAGGTCTTCTTGAACGCGGTATTTTAAAGCGCCTAGCCGGGGACCAAGAAGGTGCACGAGCCGACTGGCTAAAGCTCCTGCGAGGATCCCCAGGCTCACGGGCAGCAGCCATCGCTCGTTCCAACTTGGAAAAAATGGACCTTAGAGTCCAGTAGGTAAAGTCAGACCTGACACCAATACTTAATAGGTATTATAAAAAATAATTTAGTACAGAATTAGTTTGGTAAAGCATAGTAGACTTGTGTATCACATTTTAGGTTAAAATTTCTCAAATGACATATGCTAATAATGGATCATGAAAAATAAACTCAACCTCGGCATAAAAGAATACTCAAACGAAGTTGAACGTAATAAGCGGGACCAAATGTTGGACTTAATGACCAAGGCCCCAATACCACCAGATCAACTATTGTCCAATATTGGACTTTTTATTGAGTCTAAAAACCTATCAAGAATACTGTTTATGGACTTCCTTTATCGACAGATTATCGAGATCCAGGGTTGCGTGATAGAATTTGGCTGCCGTTGGGGACAAAATACTGCATTGTTCACTGCCCTGCGTGGTATTTATGAGCCTTTTAACCGACATCGTAAAATTATTGCTTTCGACACCTTCGAAGGTTTCCCATGCGTGTCTGAACAGGATGGTCACTCGGATTTAATGTTTCAGGGAAACTTAGCTGTAGGAGAGAACTACTGTAATCATCTAGAGAAAATAATATCAACCCACGAGGCACTTAATCCCATATCCCATATAAAAAAATTTGAAATCTGTGAGGGTAATGTTATTGAGGAATGGCCAAGATACTTAAATCGTCATCCAGAAACAGTCGTCGCGCTGGCCTATTTCGATTTTGACCTATATGAGCCGACAAAAGAAGCTCTGAAATTATTACGGCCCCGCCTTACAAAAGGCAGCATTATCGGGTTTGATGAAATGAATGATCCTGACTCACCTGGCGAAACTCTTGCCGTAATGGAGGAATTAGATCTTCGCGAAATCTCTCTGCGTCGGAATGCTCAAAATTCGCGGACCTCTTACTGCGTCGTTGAATAAGATACTTCCCTTTCCGGTTAAACGGCAGCATTAAGCAGGATCCCGTGATTCTTTAAGAAGCCAACCCGATTAACCAATTTCTAACTGCTAATTCTAGGATTATAGTTATGTTCAATTTGCTTTGTTACCATTTACAATCAGGGGAACTCCAAATTGGGCCTTTAAAACCTTAATACATTTAACCTTTTCTCAGTCAAATGCAGTCAAAGGGAACCTAGAGTAGAAATGCCAGAAACGAATGATCTTCTTTACCGTGAGCTGTTTCGCCAAACTTTGCGTATTCGGATGGTAGAAGAGCGTATTATTGAAATCTATCCCTCAGATAAGGTTCAGAGCCCTGTCCACCTTTCGATTGGCCAGGAGGCCACAGCGGTGGGGATTTGCTCGAGTTTAAGCAAAAATGACATCTTATTTAGCAACTACAGAGGGCACGGGTTTTACTTGGCCAAGGGCGGTAGTCTTAAGTCTTTCTTTGCCGAACTCTTTGGTCGCGCGACTGGAATGGCGGGTGGCAAAGCTGGCTCCATGCATCTGGCTTCGCCAGATGTCAGCTTTCAAGGTTGCAGTGCCATCGTTGCCAGTTCGATCCCACACGCTGTTGGCGCCGCACTAGCTGCAAGGCTCCTCGGCAAGGAACAACGCGTTAACGTAGTTTTTGGTGATGGCGCAACCGAGGAGGGCGTTTATTATGAGTCCCTAAACTTTGCCGCATTGCATCGTTTACCTGTAATATTTATATGCGAAAATAATAAATATGCAGTACATGCCTCATTGGCGTCTAGACAGGCATATAAAATTGGTGAAACCGCAAAACTTTTCGGTATCCCCTACGCGAGAATCGATGAAGGATATGACCCTTTAATAGTTAGGCAAAAGTATATAGCCGCTACAAGAAAGGATGACGGTCCTGTTTTAATTGAAGTGATAACCCATCGACATAAAGAACATGTCGGAGTTGGAGATGATTTCGATTTGGGGTACCGCCCGCATACCGAACTAAATTCATGGAATGCCAAAGACCCCTTAATTCAAAAACCCGAACTAATTTCAGAGTTTCACGCCGACATTGTCGCAGAAATTGACGCAGCCGTTGCGTACGCAGACCAAAGTCCATTACCTGACTCAGGAACAATTTTAGAACATGTTATTTGAATGAGCTTGCCCACTCAAGATACCCTTAATTACGCGAACGCCATTCAACAGGTTATTACAGGTGTCATGGAAGATTCTGACCATACAATTATTATGGGACAGGGTGTCGATGACCATAAAGGCATATTTGGAACAACCACAAAGCTCGCAGAGCGATTTGGAGCTGATCGCGTAATAGATATGCCCATCGCGGAGGAGGCGATGACAGGGATCGCCGCTGGTGCAGCACTAAATGGCCTTTATCCAATCACTACTCATATTCGGGCGGACTTTGTATTTTTAGCTTGTAACCAGATCATTAACTTAATCGCTAAATATAAATATATGTTCGGTGGTCTATTCGAGATGCCAATGTTGATCCGGGCAATCGTGGGACGCAGCTGGGGGCAGGGAGCACAGCATTCACAAAGCCCCCAATCTTTATTTGCTCATGTTCCCGGATTAACTGTCGTTATGCCGTCAGATTCCCAATCAATCCTAAAAATGTATCCATATATAATAAAAAAATATCGAGCACCCGTTATCAGCTTTGAGCACCGACTACTCTTTGATCTAGAATTTGCCGTTGATAGAACTGCTATTAAGCAGTGCAAATATCCACTGACATCGTATATCGCACGAGAAGGGGAGGATATTACAATCGTCGCGACCTCAGTGATGGTTCTGGAAGCACGGAGAGCTGCTGTGCATTTAGCCGAGACCGCTGGCATCAGCTGTGAAGTTATTGACTTAGGATCTATATCGCACCCTAATAATGGTCTTATTGTGGATAGCGTAAGAAAGACAGGGAGACTGTTAGTAGCCGATACTAGTTGGGGTAAATTTGGCGTAGGGGCCGAAATTTCAAGAATTATATGTGAGCATGATCCTAGCATGCTAAAAACTCCCCTCGTAAACATTGGCTTACCAGAGGCGCCTTGTCCGACTGCAAAATCTCTTGAAGATAACTACTATCCAAATCTTGCTGGACTCGTTGACTCTATCGCCCAGCTCGTTAAGGGCCAAAAATCACACGGCATCACCTTGCCCGACGAGACTTCTATGCGCGATGTATACTCATCTTTCCGAGGGCCTTTTTAAGATATTTCATGGGATTCTATTTTTTTGGTACCAGAACATCGTTCTTCGGATCCCCTCACGCAAAGTAATTTTCGGGTGAAATTTGAGTAGTTTTTGAGCACGTTTTGGATCTAACAAACGAATAGGCACTGTAGTAGGCTTACTAGCGTTATAAAAAATTTCTACGTCTTCATAGCCAGCCACTTCCATAGCGGTCTCTAATATCTGTTTAACAGAAACCCCCTCTCCTTTGCAGATATTAATTTCTAAATACGGTAAATCGATGGCAAAGGCGGCTAAGAGACCGTTTAAAAAATCGTCAATATAGATTATATCGCGTATATCCTCACCAGTGCCCCAAATCTCCATTGGATTTTGACGCAAGGCTACTCTGCGGATCAGGGCCGCGGTTACATGCGATGTTTCCGGGTCAAAGTCATCCCCGGGTCCATATATATTTGATGGCCGCACCACCAAACAATTCATCGGGGGCTCTACGCGGCTCGAATAGGCCTCACACAGAATTTCTGTGTAACGCTTCATCCAACCAACATGATAATACACGTCCGATGGGTTATCATTAAACATTTCCTCCTCCGATACAGGGGTCGCGCCAGTATCCGGGTAGGCGGCAGAGCTTGATAGAAATACAAATTTTTCAACACCCGCCTGGTAACTAGCCTCAAGCATTAAGGAGTTCATTATAATATTGGGAGTCACGTGGTTAAGGGGCGCCTCTGTCATAATAGCAGCACCTTGGGTATTTGCCGCACACATGAATACAGCTGAAATTCCTATACATACTCTCTTGCAGTCGTCTGGGTTCAAGAGATCCGCTTGAACGTACTCAACCCCATCTGTAGGTTCCTCCACAGGGCTATAATGGAGAGTGGCCCGCACTCTTGCGCCCTCTCCAGCCAGACGACGGACCAAGTTACTGCCGATAAAACCGGCTCCCCCCGTAACAAGAATAGTAATATTTTCATTCATGGTTTTGCTATGACTTAAAAATAAATCTGGATTAAGGCTTAAAAAAACTCGTAACACCCACCTTGAAACACTGTGTATAATGATAATTATGAGACTAAAAAAAAGTAAACTCTTAAGGCAGAAAATATTGTGATATCATCTCACCTACCAACCATGATCCCAGAACACGTCGGACAAACTTTTTTTGGTCGCAGTGCTCTAGTAACCGGAGGCACTGGCCTGATCGGCCGTGAGGTCGTCAGAAGGTTGTGCGACTTTGGTAGTAATGTTCGAAGTGCCTCACTCGATGATATTCCCTCTGACCCGCGTGCAGAACAGGTCAAAGCTGACCTAACTAGTCTAGAAACCTGCAAAGACGTAACCCAAGGCATGGATTTTGTTTTTCACATAGCCGGCATTAAGGGATCTGTTGATATTACACATGCTCAGCCGGCATCCATATTAGTCCCATTATTATTAATGAATACCTCAATACTTGAAGCGGCACGCCTCAATAGAACAGCCCGTGTGGTTTATACTTCAACTATCGGCGCATATGGTGCGGCCGATACGCTCCGTGAGACGAATCCCGACCTGAACACCGCCCCAATGGATTTATATCCGGGCTGGGCAAAGCGGATGGCAGAATTACAAATTGCAGCGTATTTGCATCAATACGAGACCAATAATTTTTCCATCGTTCGACCTTCAAACGTTTACGGACCCGGCGATAACTTCAATCCACAATCGGCGATGGTAATTCCGTCCTTGATGGCACGTTTCGCTGATGGCGAAAACCCTCTGAAGGTCTGGGGTAACGGTTCTGCAATCCGGGACTTTGCTTTTTCAACTGATGTGGCTGAGGGCATTATTCTCTCTCTCTACTATGGGACTCAAAATAGCTTCGTGAACTTAGGGGGCACAGTCTGCTCTATTTCAGAACTGGTTTCCACCCTCGCCGAATTATTAAATATCGAATATCAGTTTGATGAAACAAAACCATCTGGATATCCAATACGGGTCATGGATTCGGAGCGCGCAAGAAATTGGTTAGGTTATAAGCCACGCCACGATCTAAAAACAGGACTCTCCCTTACCTGGGATTGGTACAAATCCAATCGATATGAACATAAAAAGCGATATGATTATTTTAGTAGGGTTCCTGTATGAAAGTTGAAAAAACTGCCCTGGAGGGTGTAATTCTCATCACACCTCCAACTATCTTTGCAGATCATCGCGGTGGCTATATCGAACTATACAATCGCGATACCTATGCCAAAGCCGGCATAACCAAAGAATTCATTGAAGATGATATCTCTTTTTCACATAAAAATGTTTTGCGGGGAATCCATGGCGACACAAAAACGACTAAATTAATCTCATGTATTTCTGGAGAGTTTTATTTAGTAGTAGTCAATTTTAACAGTGAATCGCCAGAGTACCGCCAATGGACTTCCTTCATGCTCTCTGCAAAAAATCCCGCACAAGTATTAATCCCTGAAAAGTTTGGAAATGGTCATTTAGTGACATCAGAAATGGCCATCTTCCATTATAAACAAACCGAGACTTATGATCGATCCGAGCAATTTACAATTCGTTGGAATGATCCGGCGATAGGAGTAACATGGCCAATACAAACACCCATTTTATCTGAGCGCGATGCGGAGTCGCCATTTCTTACATAGTCCCAATAACAATTTTTTACAGGTATCCGCTAAATTAAAGAGGTTAAGGCCTCTAGTAAGTCATATTACGTTCTCGCAGCCACTCTTGAAGTTGCTTTATATTGCAGATTATCTCTCTTCGTGACATGCCGTACCCCCATGGAGCCTTTGACTCATATTCAAAGGGCAAACCAACTTCTTCATCATTATCAAAGCGAAACAATAAGTGTGCGTGCTTGTTTAAGTCTTTGTAAATTCTTTTAATGCCATACTTTTCTGGTTCATTATAAAAAGCCGAACCTGGAACAGGGGCAAAACCGGAGACGGCAACGTAATCCGGTTCTATTTTTTCAAGGAGTTCAATAGTTCTTTTCAAAACATTTCTAGATTCTCCGGGAAGCCCAAATATTAGGCAAACCTTTACTTTGATGCCATATTTTTTTACTAGATCGATGTATTTCCGATTCGCCAAAATACTCTTCGATGGCTTATTCGAGATCCTAATAACCTTATCAGAATCTAAACTCTCCAAACCTAACGCCAGCTCACATAAACCAGACTCGGCAGCAAGCTTAACTAGCTCCTCAGAGCCTAGAGGAACACTTTGACCACGCCAAATAATCTGACCGTCGCCTATTGCTTCCAAATATTCAATTGCTGCACGGCGATTAACTGGGATACAAACCTCATCCCGAAGATTAATTGCCTCCACACCGTATCGAGTTTTTAAATAGTCAATTTCGGCCGTTATTTGCTTGCCAGTTCGGTATTCAAATGCAGATGGGGAATTATAAACGCAGAACCGGCAATTAAATCCGCACCCCCGCGAAAAATAAGCCCCAGTCCCCAGTACACCGCCATACTTCTCAAAATGTTTTCGATTTACAACCCGATCATCAGGAATGAAATCACGCGAGATAATCGGATATCCATTAAAGTGACACTGCCGCCTTGATAAGTAATACTTTCTAATTGAGCGTTTTGCGAGGATATCGCTAACTGCTTGGACCATAGTATCCTCGGCTGTACCCTTAAGGATTACATCAAAATATTCAGAACATTGTCTGGGTAAATGGTCAACGTGTGTGCCCCCAGCAATATGAAACGATTTAGGGTAGCGCTTTCGTAAATCTTCTACTGCGTCATAAATTTCAAAAGCGTCCGCAGACTTATTAATCCAATATATATAAATATCGGCTTTTTCAGGCACAAACCCGATCGCCCTAGCCTCAGGTTCCCTCAAATCAATTAGACTAATATCGTGGTTAATAAACACCTCTCGCAGGATTGTGGCGTAATAAAGCTCCCAAAGTGGCTGAAGCCTTAGGGGGTCTCTCCAATAGTGCCAGCTCGGCACAACCAATTTTATAGATGCCATGTAAACTTACTTTTTTTAATTCAAATTTGTGTAAAGTGTATCCAATCCGGTTAGTACATATTCTGTGAGGATATTATAAGTCTATTGAATCCTGAACATAATGTGTCTTCTTATACCAATTAAGGGTACGCCTGAGTCCTGTTTTCAATTCTACTGAGGGCGTGAAACCTAGTTCTGCCTTTATCAAATCAATACTTATGCACTGCTTCTTGGTGCTTGAAGGTTTATCGAGCATATATTTTATGGTTGCGTCACGGTACCCATCCAAACCCACCAACAAAGAGAGACACTCGTTAATTGAATATATCTTTCCACTGCCCAAATTGTATGTCGAAAAGTTTTTATCTGACTTTAATGCTAAAAATATAGCCTTTGACACATCGCCTGCATAAATCAAATCCCGGGTCTGCTCACCGTTCCCCCACACTTCGATGGGGTCGTTACGGTGCACAACACGCTTTATGAGAGACGGTAAAAAATGAGCCGTTTTATCATCAAAGTTCGCATACTCACCATAAACCATCGAGGGACGAAGTATGGTTATTGGTAGCGGTTTTGGTACTTTCTCCGAATACCATTGGCACTGTGTTTCCAAAAACCGATTTGCCCATCCGATCCCATACCAGGATTCGGGAGGATCACCTTGAAACATAATTTCTTCCGTTATTTCACCATTCACTGCAGGGAACCCAGTCGTCCCGGATAGCCATACACACCTTTTACAACCAATTTGGTAGGCCGCAGAGAGCGCTCCAATAAATATATATAAATTGCTTAACACGGTACCTACCGGGTCCCTGGCAAGGACTGGTGCAGTTGCAGGTATTCCAGCCGCCATAACAACAAAATCGGTTCCCTCAATTTTATGGGCCAGTGAGTCCGAATCTTTAGCGTTCGCAAAAACAGGGGTGATATTAGGTGCACTTACCCGCGCTGGGCGTTCATGGGATACCGCCAAAACTGAAATATTTGGTTTCGATGCCAGACCTAAAAGCACATGTGATCCAATAAGACCCGATGCTCCGATTACAGCATATTTACCAGTCGGCGGCTCTTCCATTCTGACAACCACCATTATCATTCAACCCTTCTAATAACCTGAACTTTTATTTGTCTGTTTTGGACCATATCAATTTTGACCATTCCCGCTTAACTATTGCTTAAACTCTATTGTATAGTCTTTAGGACATACGTGTTGACCAATATTCAGACTACTTAAAGATCTTAATTTCCAATTAACAAATGGTGTTCTTATTTCCTGTTTAATCATTATCCGGTAATCGTCGGATCAATCGCCAAAGGTGAGTTTTTAATAGACATTTTACAATCTATTCTAGCGCTTATTTTTAACCTCACCGCACCCGTTTAAAATTAGCATTAAATGTATACCACCACTGAAATAGTAAATAAAATCAAGAGACATGGCTTTTGCCTCTATGATGTAAATCAAATAATTAATGTTAAAAAACTTCGTAAAAAATTTGATAACTTAATCAATTCAGGAGCTGTAAATATACCCCGCCGAGGCGCACCCAATATTTTATCTTTAGAAAAGAGTGACCTCGAGAATTATCATAAAATTTTAGATAAACCTTCAAATAAAATTACTCTCAAAAAATTTCAGCTTGGAGAGCATGCCTATCGCAATGATGTAGTTCATGTAACTGCCAAGAACCCTCTGATTGACCTCCCATGCCTTAATGCATTTGTTTTCAATCCAATAGTTCAAAAGATTGCCGATTGTTATTTAGGTGGAGATTCTGCTTTGGGCTATGTGAAGGTAAAAAAAAGTTACGCGAATAATCTAAGCATTAGATCAAGCAATCATAAATTTCACTTTGATGATAACGCCAAAAAAATATTAAAATTCCTCTTCTACATGGACGATGTAAGTACCGAAGGAGGTGCCTTTCAGTTTGTAGCCCGCTCACATACGACTGGAGAATTGCACGATGGAGAACAAGTTACCTTTGAAGATCTCGAAGTATTTAAGCTTTTCGGAAAATCGAGCGTCAGAGAGTTTAAGGGCCCAGCTGGTACTTGTATAATCGCGGACACCCTTGGCCTCCACAAGGAGGGTACTGCGACCAAAAAAGACCGATACAGCGTCATCGTGAATTATGTGCTGGAACCCGAATACCAAGGGACGAGAAATAGACAAATGTGCCCCTCCAATTATATTTCTGCACTACCAGAAAGACAAAAAAGAATGGCTCGATTTTTAAATATAGTCTAACTACCCCCTCATTAATCGCCCCGGGAACCTAGAGCTTTTTGGAAAATGACACATATTCACCTAATTCCAGGCTCTAGCCGCCATTTACACACCAAAAATTACCACTTCGGCTTTTCAGTTGCTATTGAGTTTTTATATACGCAGCTATCTTTGTGTTCTTATTTTTATGCGCTATCTGCCATGCCCAGAACCTTACCCTTCCTCCAATAAGCAAGTATTCTTTACTCCCATTAGGTGCAATCTTCTTTCTAAGACGCACCGGCTTCAAAAACTCTCCTCTTTTTATAAACTTTGCGAGCGCTTCTGGACTTGGGACATGGTTGAATTTATTTGCTAGTGCTTCTTCGTAAGTTAGATATACATCGTGGTCCCACTCTCCTGTTTCACAGACCTCTATCTTATCAGTTTCAACCAAATGAATACTTGCTGGAAAACTAGAATTCATTATCTTCATATCTGTATCATCTAAGTGTAGGTTGATGGCTTCAACATTTGTTTTCAAATGGGCCAATGATGTCGTCCGTATAATTGGATATATGGGGCTTTGAGAGATAATGTAACTTAGGATTACCTGGCTACGAGTAACACCATATTTTATTTCAATTTTTTCTAAAATTTTGCTTTGCTCTTCCGAAAACTCATAAAGCCGTCCCTGATCTAATGGACTGTAGCCCATTAAAGGCATTTTTTGAGTTTTACAATAATCTAAAACACCATTGGTTTTTATAGTCTGCTCATTTAAGTTAAATTCCATTTGTATTGTTGATAAATACTCTTGCAATAGCTCTTTATATAAGAGAATTGATTTTAGAGTAAAATTAGATAAACCAACACTGGCAATTTTATTTGATTCAAGTAAAATTAATAGGCCTTCTATTGTGTCCGTACAGGGAATATTTGGGTTAGGCCAATGCAAAGTTAAAAGATCAATGCGATCTACGCCTAAATACCATAAACTTTTCTCAACACTCTTAATTAAATCTTTATATGCGAAATTTCTAGGTGAGACTTTGGTGCATATGATAACCTGATCCTCATTTCCTTTAATCGCGGTATGGACTAGTTGCTCAGATTTCCCATTCCCATATTCTGGTGCAGTATCAATAATATTTATGCCACTGTCGATAGCACGACGAATTACATTTATTTTTTCGCGGTCGCTACAACTAGCGTTCCAAAAGTAATCGCCTGTCCCAAAACATATAGGAAACAACGCGCCAGGTAGTTGCTTTAAGATGCTTGCACCTGTCTTGCGATTCTTAACTTATTTAAAACTTTATCTCGAACTGAGATTTCATCTAGACCGAATTCTTCGTGAAACCATTTCCGTGATCCATATCTCAATATCTGCTCATCAGGAGCCGCTATTTTGTAAAACTCCATTAGACCTAAGTTTTTCTCACAGATAATATCGGCAATGACAGATCCAATTCCCCCATTTACTCCATTCTCCTCAAGGCTGAAAAGCATTGTAGAACCTTTTATTACTTCGTTTATAAAATGACTGTCGATTGGCTTTATCCGAAAAAGGTCGATAACACCTATATCAAAGCCCTCAGCTCTAAGAAGCGCTGCCACGCGGACGGCTATGTCTGCCATGTATCCGCTAGCAATGATATTTGCTTTTTGCTTAGGAACTAGGAACCGATACCCCTTATTAAAAGCCTGGCTATCTGACTCAAAGGTAGGGAAAAGTCCTTTATCCAAGCGGATATAAGTGGGCCCCCCCCCAAACAAAGCAAAGTCAGCAACCCTCCCCGCAAGATCATTAGAACTAATATCATATATGTTGATTTCTGGCAGTAATCTCATCACTGCGAGATCGATTTGGCCGTGGTGCGTCGGCCCATCCTGACCAAAAGAGAAACCGGGGCCAATTCCGATAATGGCGACCGGGAGGTTCATGCTGCATACGTTAACCTTGATTTGCTCAAAACAGCGAAAGGTCGCAAATGATGCTATGCTGAAACATATTGCCCGACGACCGGTCAGCGCTATTCCAGCCGCTACATTGATCATATTCTGCTCAGATATACCAATATCTAAGCATTTTTGGGGAAACTCAGAGGCTAACTCCCTGAGAATAAAACTGTCCATATCTGCAGTTAAAATAACAAAATCTTTATTCACTCGTGCGTGATCGAGGAATCGCTCAAAGAACGCATCCCTCAAATCAATTTTTTGTTCGTTACAACCAATCAACGGTCGAATCCTAATTCTACCTTTGCTAAAAGCACCTCCTCTGCATTTGGAACAGAATGATGCCATTTAATTTCATTTTCCATGAAACTAACGCCCTTACCTTTGATCGTATGGGCGACAACCATTGTAGGTTTGTCCGCCCTTTCAATCTCTTTAAGAACTGATATTAATTCGTCGAAACTATGCCCATTTATTTCAAAACAATGCCATCCCATCAAAGAAATTTTATCTGAGAAGGATTGGAATATCTCATGATTATCAATATCCCTCGTTACTGATAATTTATTCCTGTCTATTACACAGACAAGGTTGGATAATCTATGTTTGGCAGCAAAATATATTGCCTCCCACATCGCACCTTCCTCAAGTTCTGCATCGCCAACCAATGCAATAGCTCGATTTTCTCGTTTGCATTGAAGTAAACTCATAGCAATGCCTGCAGAGATCCCAAGAACGTGACCCAACGACCCAGTATTATACTCAACACCCGGAATTCCTCTATCTAATTGGCCTCCAAGTTTACCTCCATCCTGGCCATAGCTTTCAAATTCCGATTTTGAGATAAAGCCCCTATCGAAAAGGATTGGATACAAACTTATACACGCATGTCCCTTACCCATAAGAAAATAGTCCCGATCAGGATTTTCTGCATCCTCCGGGTTTATTCTCAGAAATCCTGAATAATAAAGTGATACTAGAATTTCTACACATGAAAATGCCCCCCCAAGATGTCCTTTCCCGGTTTTTATAACGCTTTCGAGCGCGGACTTCCGCACATGCCGCGCTTTTTCTTTAAACATCGGGAAACTCGTAACTTGTTTATTTGCGGACATAAGATCCTTAGGGCTTCAGTAAACTCTTAAATGGTTCTATAATTTCTTGATCCGGATCACAAATCACCTCAATTAATTCTGGGGAATTAGTTTTAAAAACATCCGGAATTCCTTGATCTAACTGGTCATAGCTCTCAAAAATACGATATCTGAGGCCAAAGGCTGCGGAAACACATTCAAAATTGAGAACCTCTTGATCATCAGTGTACCGTCCTCCGACCATATCGTTTTGTGATTTTCTGATTGATGCATAACCACCGTTATTAATTATAAATAATTTAACGTTTAAGTTATTTAAACTTAGCGTTCTTAGCTCTTGAATATTTAACTCAATAGAGCCGTCGCCGATTATAGCAATAATTTGCTTTTCTGGATAGGAGTATGCTGCACCAATGGCCATAGGCAGCGCTAGGCCCATACTATAAAATGCGCCGGAAGTAATCTCTCGTTGCCCGGGTTTAAGTCTCAAACCCTGTGAAATAATATAATTTCCGCTCCCTGCATCATTAACAAAAATGTGGTGCGCATCAGAAATATTATTGATTTTGTCGATAAGATAATAAGAGTTAATCCTTTGATTTTTATCTGGACCAACTAACACAACGTTATCGTTTTTGAATTTCTGGCATTTATGCAGCCAACTCACCTTCTTATCAGCTATATTTCTATTAATTTTATTAAATTTTTGAAGAAAATATTTTATATCCGCGTTAAAACAGATAGTAGGATCTAGGCTAAATTTATCAGTCTCCGTATTGTCTATATTAACCATTATTAATTGGTCCGCATCTTTCAAAAGCTCGAAGTTTTGACCTGCAAATGTAACTGGCATACTCGCTGCTAACGAAATAATTAAATCTGCCGATTTTAGGATGCTTATTGGCCCGCGCTGGCCACGAATTCCACACAATCCCATATACTGTGGATGATCATACGGCATAATATCCAGTGCCATGCGTGCGGATATAGCGGGTAGGCCTGTTTGTTTTAGAAATTCTAAAAAGTCATCAACGGCCTTCGCAGTTCTTATACCTTGTCCAAATATTGCCACGGGACTCTTACTATTACTAATTAATTCAGAAACTTGGATTAATTTCTGCTCTTCAATTTGCTCGTATTTTTGGGGTATTATAAAATTAGATAATCTTTTGGAATCGATTTCTGTAGCCTGAACATCAAGCGGAATATCCAGCCATACAGGGCCGGGACGCCCTTCAAGGGCATAATAAATAGCTTGTTCCAATTCTAGCTTTATTCTGATGGGATCCGTGACTTCAACAGCATATTTTGTGATTGCCTTTACATTTTGAATTATATTGAACCCTTGAACACCAAACGAGCGAGCAGATTTGTTAATTTGGCTGGACTCCGCCTGACCGGAAATTACAATAATCGGCACAGAGTCGACCCACGCTTCGATAACGCCACTAATCGCATTTGCGCCTCCGGGGCCTGTAGTCGCGATTACAACACTAATTCCACCACTTAGTTTTGAGGCCGCTAAAGCCATAGCCACCGCGGCAGCCTCATGTCGAGCGCATAGAAAATTAATGCCGCTTTGATGGGCGAATGCGTCATCCAGATAAATGGACCCCGTTCCAGATAGCATAAAAGCTGTTTTTACATCTTTTTCCGCCAAGTTAGCTGCTATAAAATTCGCGACCCGCATGTTCCCCTCAGGACAATTTAAGAGTTTGATTTTGAGAACTATACATAACCTATTACTTGTTCACGGGGAGTTATAAACTTTCAGTGTAAAGTTATGATAGAGAAGCGGCAATGTTTTGCAGATAACTCTTTATAATCGAAAAATATTTTAACCCTCACTTTGGCCATATTTAGCAAGTTCCGATCTGAAGAGCGTGTAAAGATGGGGCTAATTTCTGACATAATGGAATTGGCTCTAGTCATCAATTCTATTATGGTAGGGCTGTTTAACCGAACACCTTCGGAGAATGACCTGAATGCTATGTTTAGAGCGTGACTATAGTGATGTCTTGGAATTGGAAGCGATCGGAAAAACTCAAGACGCATTAAATCTTATTGGTGAGAAAAAACTTCCCCCCGAGGTTCTAACCCAAATAGCCGGTGAATTTTATAAAAGTAACAGTGTAATCGCACTTGTAATAGCTCGGGAAATCTTAAAAAAAGGCCTAAACCATTGGTTATTACATGTAATCAACTATCATCTGTCTGGATTGGACTTAATGCCGAGCCAAGAAGAGGCCGCAAAAAGTCTAAATTGGCTCAGCAGATACTTTAAAAAAATATCTTCGGAAAAGAGAAAAGAATACTCAGATCTCCTTCGTCCACGACTAGCTCAGGAGGTTTATAACGGATACCTGCAGAATAAGATTCCACTAATCAATCACTTACTAGAGCTTTCCAAGGTTCTAATGCCAAATGAATTGGCCGCATTTAACAATACTCGGTCCACCACGAGCTGGAACCTAACAGAAATAAAGGAAACCTCGAACAGAAGATCTCCGATAAGTTTTTCTGGGTTAAAGATGAATCCTTCCAAACTGCCCAGGAAAGCCATCATCGCCTCACGAAAATATTATTACTTCCATGATGGATCGCGGCTTAGTGATATTGGCCCAAGGATACTATCTTGCTTGAAAAATAATGGTTGGGAAGCAGAGCTGTACCTTACAGGCCCACCAGACATAAATCATGTTGTAGAAAAAAACTACAGCGATATACATAATTTATGTATTCAAATGTGCCCGGACCTTCTAATTCTAGAGGAAATATATGTTGGAGAAAATCGTAATCCTACCCCATTAGAATTCATTAGAAAGTTGCGTGCGGACTTCCCTCATATAAGAATATTATCCACATATTTAGACGGGTGGCAGACGGCGCTTTGGCCGGAAATGCGAGGTGCTGTAGGGTTTCTGGACGGAATTTGGTGCCCCTTACCTTCTCTCTCACTTTTTCAAGAAACTATATTTTCCAATAAAGTACTATTCTTTCCTTTGCCAAATTTTTCCCCCCATAAATGGGATGACTCATTTGCCTGTAATCAGATTGCATTTTGTGGCGGTTTGGCTGAAGTGAATTGGCATCGAGGTTTATGGATAGCTGCGCTTTTAAAAGCTGGAGTTCATCTACATGTCGATATTTCAAAGCATAAACCAGATGGCCTGTCCCCAGAGGCGAGCTTCCGTATGTACATAAAAAAAATACAATCATTCATCCCAAATATAAATTTTGCGTCCAGATATGACGGATCAAAAATACACACAGGTCGTTCGTTTGAGGTCCCACTCGCGGGAGCCTTACTGATCCAAGAATCTAATCCAGAAATCGAGCACTATTTCACTCCTGGGGAACATTTTTTACCATTTACGCACCTAGATGACTTAATAGAGATTACGGATTTTTTACGCCAAAACCCAAAAGATGTTGAAACCATTCGGCGGTGTGGCTATGGATTTGCTGAGAAAAACTATGGAGATGCCGCGATAGCATCGTATTTAAATTTTTGGCTAGAGAGCCAGAACTGTGACGTGCTAAAAACCTAAAATCGACACCATAATCATTTTAAAACCCTTACCATACTTCCTTGATTTGAAAATTTGAAAGGGACCTCGAGTAAACCCTTAAATTTCGCCCTGACTTGATCCTGCTTTTCGGGTGGAACAAAGAATAGAATCATTCCTCCGCCCCCAGCGCCAAGTAACTTGCCACCAACAGCGCCACTAGACATCGCTGCATCATAAATTTCATCGATCCTTTCTGTCGAAACCTGCTGGCTAAGCATTTTCTTTAAATGCCAACTTTCATGCAAAAGTTCACCAATAGGTGTAAGCGACGCTTCAGATGAGAGAATGGATGACGCCTCATCGACTATGTCATTAATGCGGGTTAGAGTAATTTTTTTTGTCATGATATTACTTATTATATCAGCCGCGACATGAAATGCGTATCGCGTCAAGCTCGTAAAAAATAGCATTAGGTGGTCCTCTAATCTTGCCATCCGTTCAGCTGAAATCTGTACAGGAGATACTGAGAGTTCTCCATCTGAATTAAACCTCATACGATTAAACCCACCGTAGGCTGCCGCCAGTTGGTCTTGCACTCCAACGGCTTCATCAAGTAAATTCGACTCTAGATGGATCGCTTTTAGAGCCAACTCATGTCGATCTAAGTGTTTGCCCTGAAATGCGCTAAGGGTATTGATGAGGCCTACTGCAAATGAAGAACTTGAGCCCATCCCACTTAATCCGGGCAAGTCAGCCTGATAATGGATATCAAGACCTACTTGATTATCAAAACCTAGGAATTTTAAGCCCTCCCGAATTGCAGGATGTTCTATCTTCTCAATAGAACAAACGTTTTCAATCTTTGACCAAATTATCCGATGGCGCATCTCAAAGAAGGGCGGAAGTTCGTGACAAGATAAGAACAGGTATTTGTTAATTGTGGTTGAAATAACAGAACCACCCTCTGACCTATACCAAGCGGGGTAATCTGTACCCCCTCCAAAAAAAGACATCCGAAAGGGTGTTTGAGATATTATCATTTTAAAAACAAACCATAGTCGCAATCTTTTTGCGGTGATAGGCCAGAAGATCCTCTAATGTCTGTTCTAGAGGAATCTCAGGTTCCCAACCTGTCATATTTTTAAATTTTCTAACGTCTGGAATCTGCAATGTTACATCGGATGGCCGCAATAATGTCAAACACACATCATGGTTAATTGATTTAGTAGAGAGACCCTTCAATATATCTAACATTTTACCAACAGAGATCGACTGGTCACCCCCAATGTTATACACCTCACCAGGCACACATTTTTCAAGCAAAAGCCAATACGCGCGGACCGCGTCGCGGACATCCGCATAGGTTCGCATACTTTCTAAATTACCAACTTTAAGAACACCATCATGATGAACACCCGCTTCAATCTCCGCGATCTGACGAGCAAAGGCGCTCTCGGAAAATACATCTCCCCTTCGGGGGCCGGTATGGGTGAACATTCGCGTTCTTATCGTGCGTAATCCGTAGCTAACAAAGTATTGGTAAGCAACCATATCCTCACCCACCTTGGATACCGCGTATGGGCTCGCGGGCCGAAGGGCAACCGTCTCCGTGATCGGTAATTCATCTTCACTAACTTGGCCGTATACTTCAGAGGAGGAACATATATGAATCAGTGGGTCTAGTTCAAAATATCTGATGGAATCTAGCAAATTCACTGTGCCAATAATATTTAGTGAAAGTGTTTCTGCTGGTTGATTGAAGCTATCCATAACATAAGATTGGCCTGCCAAATGAAAGACACGGTCTGGTCGTACCACGTTCACGACGTTTATTAGTGAATTCAAGTCATGAAGGTCCCCATTATGGAGAATTACTTTATTTTCAATATGGAGAATATTCTCCCTTGGGCTGCGCCAACGAATTAATCCATGCACCTCCACATTTGAATGATTTGTTAAAATATAATCAGCCAGATGACTACCAACCATACCTGTAATTCCGGTGATCAAAACTCTCAATACGAGCCCCGATTCACACCAAAATATAGATAATACAAAATATTTTTACTTCTTACCCCTACTTGAGTTGTCATTCCCCAAGTTAGAGTGTTTTTATTTACATGCATTTATATAATCTCGATAAATCTTTTTTATTTTCAGTATTTATATCTAGGGATATTGCCGTACTTGTAATATTCCCTACAAAATTCTTCAGCATCGATCAATTTATCTTCTTTTTTACCGTTAGAGAGGACCAGTTTGTATATTAATTCAGGTTCAATATGATGTTCTTTCTTAAGTTTCTCTAGTTGGTTATTTCCAAGGTTTTTTACAAATAAGTCTGCATATATTCCCTGCTCTTTAAGGCAAATTTCCCATTTTTGTTTCTCATCTGTGAGCGCTATTATAGGCATGCGATAATAATTTAAAATTTTAAATATTTTCATAGTTGGCCTGCAATCAACAGACTGATTGTGAAGATCGATTTCTACTGCGGCTCTACCGTTGTCAGAATTACCACAATTTAGTATACCATTCTTTAGGTCCCACTGGGCTTTCGTTAATCGTCGTGGAGTTCCAAAATCATGCAGATACTCAATACTATGATAGGCGTAAATTATCTTCCCTGATTCTATTGCCTTTGGGAAAACGTCATGTACCCAGTCACATGGTGTTTGAAGTATATGCTCCGCTATAGAGGAATTAACGATATATGCCGCTGCACAGGCGATACCAGATTTCTGGCTTAAATTAGTGGGATGTGGTTTTCTATAAATATTTGTGACACGATAATGTTTGTCAAAATCAATTATATCCGAATCTTTATAGTGAGAATTATGCTGAACCAAAATTGTAGCATCGCCACCTTTATCATAATGATAGCTTAAAAAATTTTTTAGGCTGAAATTGCAGATAATATCTCCATAAATCACTATTAAAGGGTCTCTAGACATGTAACACAGCGATTTACATTTGCTTGCTGTTCCTAATTGTTTTTTTTCCGCAATAACTTCTATATTTTTGGTATTCGGGTATTCAACTTCCACAAATCTTTTGATATTTGCTGCCGCAACTCCCCCGAAGATGCTTACTCGACTAAATCCATACCTTTTGGATAAGCCAATAATTCTAGCCAGATTGTTTTGTCCACCAAGCTCTATAAGAGCTTTAGGTAATGACCCCGTAACTTTTTTAAGTCGGCTCCCCACGCCACCAGCTATAATAGCAATATGAGCATCTAAATTTGATTTTGTTGAAGTCATTCTAGAAAAGACAACGAATCATGTAATCCAGCGTTATAATGACGCGCAGCGTTTCTCCCAATACAATTCAATCTGTCAAAATCATTTATGATATCGACAATTAAGGACTCTGGGTTTTGATTATTGCAAGCAAGGCCAACATAAGATGATTTGGGAAAGTTTTTTTGGACAAACTCATTCTCGTAACAAGCGAAAACACAACCGGTTGAAAATGCCATGGCAGGCCGGATTTCCACACCAGAAACAAAATTTGCAAAATCGCCTAAAAATATTCTGGACCGTCTTGCAATTCTCGTAACTTCCTCCACTGACCTGCTGCCAAGTATAGTCACATTTGGGCGAGAACATATCTCTCGATCCTCTATCTTCCCACAGATAGTTATGGGAACTGAGGTGAATTGCCGTAAATTGGTTAGCCTAGCTCGCCGTCTCAACCATTGGTCAATTGATGGGAAAAGTGATAAAGCTGCATCCTTTTTGAAGCCACGATCTGTAATTTCTGAGATGAGAATACTGAAGCAGTCCTCTCTCCCACTTTTGTCGACCATGCGCTCAATGGTCTTGTCGACAATGGCCCTGGCGAAATCTTCTTTCCCAACGATGCGATCTTTAAGGTTTTCTAGACTTTCTTCCTTCAGTAAATCTCCCGAGAACAACACTGGAATATCCCGGCTAGCTGATATCTCAAGATTTTCGGGAGCGGGTGGTCCCCACATTGGAAAAAATGATTTTTCTGAAAGAGGAAGATCAAATTTTTGACCAGTCTCAATACTACATGAGTCGGCAACTAAAAATACTTCTTGGTGAGATATTTTCTCAGGAAGGCCAGAAATGTGATGGCCTATATTATCGATATACCATGTAACAACGGGAGCACTCGCTATTGAAAACAGGTCAATTAGACCATCATTTAAAATTACGCGACTTGCCGGTACCCTATTAAATGTAAAAATAAAGTCGTATGGCTGTTTTTCATCCGCTATCAAATTTATTATTTTCTCAGCAACAACATTTTGATCATCCCCCTGCGCGGAGATATGGTCACATTGTAAACTATTGGCTTCAAAGATATTTTGAAGATACTTTAATATAAACCTCTGCCACCCAGAATTAGAATATGGCAGAATGACGAGACATTTTTTAGACTTCAACGTTATTTTCTGTGCCATATAGAGTAGCTTATCTAGTTCCACTTTTTGCGGCTAGTTAAGTAAAGAGGAGAGATAATCGATAAACTGATTATTTATAAATGTATGGAAGCAGACAAGAGTTAACATTGACGTCCCTTAACTTTAATGCCGTACAGTGGATTAACGCTATGTGATTATTAGAATATTTAATAATCTTCTTCCCTAGCTGGCTTTGACATGGCAGACGACGTCAAGATCATTTAAAAATCAAGGTCTGTATAATGCTTTACAGGTTTTGTTCCCGATATCCGATCTTCAAGAATCGATCTGAAACTAGGTCGGGATTTGATACGTGCATACCAGTCCTTTGCACATGGGTGATCTTCCCATGGAACATCTCCCAAATAATCTAAACACGAAAGGTGCGCTGCGGCTGTTAAGTCCGCCAGGGTCATATGTTCCCCGGCAAGCCACCGGCGTCGATCAACAAGATAAGCAATGTATTTTAGGTGACTATGAATATTAATGTGTCCGGCACGTATTGTCTTTGCGGTCGGCTCTCCACGACCCAAAAATCTTTTCATTATTTTCTCGTCCACCAAGTTTTTTGTAACCTCGGCGTAAAATTTATGGTCAAACCAGTATATTAATCTGCGCGTTTCAGCGCGGGCTAAAGCCCTATAACCAATGAGGGTTGTTTCGGGGTGAACCTCATCCAAAAACTCACAAATTGCTTCAGAGCCTGATAGGGCCGTTCCATCAGATTCGATTAAAACCGGAACTTCTCCGGCTGGGTTCAGAGCTAAAAAGTCATCGTTGCGTTCCCATACAGCCTGGGTTTCCATATGAAACTCTAATTTTTTTTCATTTAGGACGAGGCGCACCTTGCGGCAAAAAGGAGACAACCAGAGATGATGAAGGGTTCGCATTTGCACTTATAACGTGACCCGGAGCTTCCCACAATGAGGCGCATAAAATCGGTACTTCATTCATGTATCAAATATTTGTGATAATTAATTAAGTGACCTATTTATTGTAATAGCCGGCTGGAATTTCGTTTTCTTGTCGAGGTAATTACAACATTAAGGATGGTCGATCATGCTGATTCAACAGAAACGAACTAGTGACGCGCTACCTTCGGAAATAACCTCTAAATCAGCATTTTTAAATCGCCGCACGTTGCTGCGAAATGCGGCAGTCTCAGGTATCATCGCCGGCATTGGTCCTCTGATGCTTACAGGCCCTGCTTTGGGTAGGCAGAAATTATCAAATAACATAATAAAAACAAAATGGTCACGGTCCA
>MDTB01046539.1_pt1 | contig 24141 bp, 17 predicted proteins | sample 811161 | NCBI WGS metagenome assembly MDTB01 (sample SAMN05326650, study PRJNA326480) | marine metagenome | isolation source: seawater | place: Mediterranean Sea | collected 2009
AATTCCTGCCGGTGCCGCTATGAGTGGTGCCTATTCTGCTGCAGCGGTGCTCGGAGAAGAGTTAAGCGGCTCTGAGACACTCGGAGGACTCGCAGCGGCATGTATGACAACCGGATCTGCTCTTGCGACGTTGCCACTCGCTCGCTTGATGGCCAAGAAAGGAAGAAGACCAGGTTTAGCTATTGGGTATTTGCTTGCCTCTATAGGTTCGCTAATTGCTATGACAGCCGCTTTAAGTGAACTTTACTTCTTCCTTCCAATAGGCATCCTTGGAGTAGGTATAGGTAATGCCGCAAATCTTGCCGCGCGTTATGCGGCAGCAGATCTTGCCGTTCCAGAGCGCAAAGCACGTGCGATCGGAACTCTGGTATGGGCTTCTACTTTTGGTTCAGTTCTTGGTCCCACAATCGGCTTTGGCCCAGCTAAATCGTTAGGAACATTTATGGGTCTTCCTGAATTGGCTGGACCGTATGTGGTTTCATCTTTACTTTTTGTTCTCGCAGCCTGTGTTATACATAAAAACTTACATCCAGATCCCCTATTACTTTCCGGACAATTAGAAGAACAAAAACCCGACGGAGGGATAAAAGAAGCAGCGAAACTCCTTTTCTTTTCTCGCGTGGGCCAACTAGCGCTTGTTTCTATGGTCGCAGGACATGTGGTGATGGTGGGCGTTATGACAATGACGCCGTTACATATGAAAGACGGGTCTCATGAATTAGAGATCATCGGTTTTGTTATCTCTCTTCATATCGTTGGGATGTACGCAATAGCTCCGGTAATTGGCTGGTTAGTGGATCATATTGGAGCCGGTCCATTGTTGATAGCGGGTGGTTCACTTCTTTTCTTAGGGTCTGAGTTGGCTGCACATACTGATAAAAATGACAGCCTTGGAGTTTTTGTCGGCCTATTCCTTATTGGGGTTGGATGGAGCTGTGGATTAATCGCATCATCTGCGCTTTTGACGAAGACTTTTTCAGGGGCGGAAAGAGTAAGGGTTCAAGGGTTAGCTGATTTGATAATGACTGCATCGGGAGGTCTTGCCGGTATTGGATCTGGGCTACTAGTTGCAGGGACCGACTATCAGACCATGAGCCACAACGCAGCATTTGTTGGCCTTGTCCCGATAATTGGATACATCTTGTTTGAAACGACAAAGAGGAAATGGAGTAGAGATGGCTAGTCCCCCAATCGTTTTAGTTCATGGTTTAGGAACGTCAGCTGAAGCGACTTGGTACAACAATGGCTGGATTGATTTGATCCAAGACTCGGGGAGAGAAGTGTATGCACTTGATTTGCTCGGGCATGGAAGCGCTCCGAAGCCGACAGATCCAGAGGAATACCGTAAAGTGACACAGCACCTATTGGACGGATTTCCAGAGGCCCCTGTCGATATTGTTGCCTTCTCTCATGGGGCTCGACTAGTGCTCGAAATCGCTATAAAAAATCCTGAACGCTTCAATAGGATCGTGCTAGCTGGAATTGGAGAGAACCTTTTTCGGGAGGAACCTGAAAGACGAGCTGCAATCTTTCAAGCAATAGAATCTGGGCAGTCTGATGACCCTGAGTTACGTTACTTTGCAGATTTACCAAATCTCCCGGGCGGTAATCGCTCTGCTCTTACAGCGTTCATGCAAAGGCCAGATGCGCCGAAAATAACTGAAGATCTTCTCGTGAACGTAACGTGTCCTGTTTTAGTTGTTTTAGGAGATAATGACTTTGCCGGACCTGCTGATCGGCTGCTAGCTGCTTTTCCTGACAGTAGTTTTGTTGGACTAAAAGGGGTGGATCACTTTGCAACACCGAAAGATTTTGGATTTATAGAAGCTGCATTAACTTTTCTTGACGCACAGCCTTTTTAACTAAGTAAGCGGTCTATCCGTTGGCGCGACTGGAGTAGGTAAGTTACTTTCACCTCTGAGGAATGTGTCAACCGAGTGGGCTGCTGAACGCCCTTCTGCGATAGCCCAGACAATCAGGGACTGGCCGCGACCCATGTCGCCGCATACAAAAATCCCTTTTTGGTTTGTGGAAAAATCGCTACCTCTTTTAACATTTCCGCGCTCGTCTTGCGCTATACCTAAATCTTCAATAAGAGGAGATGGTTCCGGCCCAGTAAATCCGAGGGCCAATAGGACAAGATCTGCTTTAAAGATTTTTTCCGTTCCAGCGACTTTTTCGAATGCAATTGAACCATTAGTTGATGTTTGAGCTACTTCGTGTGTTTTTAAACCGCTAACTCGCCCGTCTTCGACGATAAATTCTTCGGTATTGATGGCAAACTGACGTTCGCCACCCTCCTCATGCGCTGAAGATACACGATGGACTAGAGGCCAGGTCGGCCAAGGCGTGGTTTCGGAACGATCGCTTGGTGGACGGGGCATTATTTCAAATTGTTGAACTGATGAAGCACCTTGACGTAATGCAGTACCAAGACAGTCAGCTCCTGTGTCTCCACCCCCAATAATGATTACATGCTTTCCTTTAGCGGACACAGGAGGAGTATCAATATCGCCTTCTTGGACCTTATTTGCTTGCGGTAGGTATTCCATTGCTTGGAGGACTCCTGACGCTTCGCGTCCTGGAATTTGAAGGTCTCTCCATTGCGTCGCACCAGCTGCAAGAACCACCGCATCAAAATCTTGAAGCAGCTCGCTGACCGGAAGATCGGTGCCTACTGAGGTGTTTGGAACAAACTGAGTACCTTCGGCTTCCATTTGAGCGAGTCGTCGATCTAAATAGCGTTTCTCCATCTTGAAACTAGGTATTCCATACCGAAGTAAACCACCAATACGATCATCACGCTCAAAGACACTGACATCATGTCCGACTCTAGTGAGTTGTTGTGCCGCCGCTAATCCTGCTGGACCAGATCCAACAATGGCAACACGTTGACCTGAAATCTGATCTGGGAGGATCGGAGTGATCCACCCGTGTTCCCATGCCTTGTCAACAATGTTCACTTCAACTTGTTTGATAGTTACTGGTGGCTCATTAATTCCTAAAACGCAAGCAGTTTCGCATGGGGCGGGACATAGCCTTCCGGTAAATTCAGGAAAATTATTGGTGGCATGAAGCCTTTCGGAAGCTTCTTGCCACTGCTCACGATATATCAGATCATTCCAATCTGGAATCAAGTTTCCTAAAGGGCAGCCATGATTACAAAATGGAATACCACAGTCCATACAGCGACTTGCTTGGCGCTGGAGATCTGAAACTGGAAATGGGTTATTTACCTCTTTCCAGTCTCGGATCCTTACAGGTATTGAACGTCGTTCAGGCAACTGACGCTCATGATTAAGGAATCCGCGTGGGTCACCCATTTAGTTACCTCCCGAAGATGCCATTATTGCTTCGACTTCATCTTTTCCTGCGCTACGAGCTGCTGCTGATGCTTCAAGCACACGTTTGTAATCCGTAGGCATGATTTTTACAAAACGCGAAGAAGGTGTTCCCCATCTATCTAAAACTTTTTCAGCGACTTCCGAATCTGTCTGATTTTGGTGCTCAAGAATAATCTTTTTTAGCCATATCTCGTCTTGAGCGTTAAGTGCCTCTAAGAGCACCATTTCATGGTTGACTCTTTCAACGAAATCTCCGAATGGGTCATGAACATAGGCCACTCCCCCAGACATGCCGGCTGCAAAATTTCTTCCCGTGGGTCCTAAAATAACTGCCTTGCCGCCTGTCATATACTCGCAGCCATGATCTCCTATACCTTCAACAACTGCAGTAGCACCTGAGTTTCGAACGCAGAACCTCTCTCCCACTTTTCCTCTGATAAATACTTGACCGCTAGTGGCGCCGTAAAGGATGACATTTCCAGCAATAACTTGTTCTTCAGCTTTGAAGATTGAATCTTTCGGCGGTTTTACAGTGATTTTCCCACCGGAGAGTCCTTTCCCAACGTAGTCATTAGCGTCACCTTCTAGATGGAGACTCACTCCTGAAGGGAGAAAAGCTCCGAAACTATTTCCAGCGGATCCAGAGAAATTTATAGAAATCGTATTATTCGGTAATCCTTCGCCGCCATATTTTCTTGTGACCTGATATCCAAGCATTGTTCCAGTTGAGCGGTTGGTGTTGTTGATGGGAAAAGAAAGATCAACTTTCTCTTTTCTTTTCAAAGCAGGTTCACTTTGCTTAATTAGTTCCTGATCGAGGACTGTTTCAAGTCCATGGTTTTGTGTTTGTGTATGTCTTCTGTCCGCACCGTTCTCAATTTCAGGTAAATGAAATATTGGGGAAAGATCTAATCCTTTTGCCTTCCAATGTTCGACTGCTTTTACAGAGTCCAATAATTCAACTTGCCCGATTGCTTCTTCCAAAGACCGGAATCCTAAATCTGCAAGCAGTTCACGAACTTCTTGGGCTATGTACTCAAAGAAATTCACAACATGGTCTGCTTTTCCAGAGAATTTTTTACGCAACTCAGGATTCTGAGTTGCGACACCAACTGGACAAGTATCTAAATGACAAACTCGCATCATCACGCAACCTGAAACAACTAATGGTGCTGTAGCAAACCCGTATTCATCAGCACCAAGCAGTGCTGCTATGACTACATCACGTCCAGTTTTTAACTGCCCGTCAACTTGGACGACAATTCTGTCGCGTAGACGGTTTAGAAGGAGGGTTTGTTGTGTCTCCGCTAATCCAAGTTCCCAAGGAGCACCTGCATGTTTGATTGACGTTAGAGGAGATGCGCCGGTACCACCGTCGTGCCCTGAAATCAGCACAACGTCTGCATGTGCTTTAGAAACGCCGGTAGCTACGGTCCCCACTCCGACCTCTGCAACCAATTTGACATGAACGCGGCTTTTTGGGTTTGCATTCTTTAGGTCAAAGATGAGCTGTGCTAGATCCTCTATTGAGTAAATGTCATGATGCGGCGGAGGGGAAATAAGAGCAACCCCGGGAGTTGAGTGTCTTGTTTTGGCGATCCATGGGTAAACCTTGTGGCCGGGTAGTTGCCCGCCTTCTCCGGGTTTAGCGCCCTGAGCCATTTTTATCTGTATGTCGTCACTGTTCACTAAATATTCTGATGTGACACCAAATCGTCCGGATGCCACTTGTTTTATGGCTGATCGCCGTAGGTCGCCACTTTCATCGGGGGTGAACCGATCGGGGTCTTCGCCGCCTTCTCCAGTATTAGATTTTCCACCTATTCGATTCATTGCAATAGCTAGTACTTCGTGTGCTTCTGCGGAGATAGAGCCGTACGACATGGCGCCAGTTGAGAATTTTTTTACAATTTCTGAAATTGGTTCTACCTCTTCTATAGGTATTGAAGGTCGTAGATCCTCTTTGAATTGAAATAAGCCGCGAAGAGTTCCAAGGCGCTTTGATTGGTCATCTATTAGGTTTGTGTATTGCTTGAAAATGTCATAGCGACCTTCTCTTGTTGCATGCTGAAGGCGAAAGATTGTTTCGGGGTTGAAGAGATGATGTTCACCTTCTCTTCTCCATTGATACTCGCCTCCAACTTCAAGTGTTCGATGCGAAGTAGATCCTGGATTATCGGGAAAAGCATGGTGATGCCTATTGAGAACTTCCTCAGCTAGGGTTTCGAATCCGATGCCCTCTATCCGACTTGAAGTTCCGCTAAAGCAGAGGTCGATAACCGAATTATCTAAACCGATGCTTTCAAAAATTTGGGCACCGGTGTATGAAGCTACGGTTGAGATACCCATTTTGGACATAATTTTTAACAAACCTTTATCGCAGGCAGTTACGAAATTTTTTCGGGCTAATAATGGATCAAGATTAGGGCTTATGCCATATAGTCCTTCGCTAATAACTTCATCAATTGTTTCGTAAGCCATGTATGGGCAAATCGCAGAAGCTCCAAAGCCAAGAAGTAGAGCCATGTGGTGGGTTTCTCGTGCATCCCCACTTTCAACGACAATTCCGACAAGACCTCTCTTTCTTACTTTGGTCAAATAATGGTGAACGGCTCCTGTGGCAAGCAGTGATGGTATGGGGGCATTATTTTCGTTTGATTCTCGGTCACTTATTACAAGTATTCCCGCTCCGGATTCAATGGCGCTTTCTGCGTCTTCTTGTAACTTTGTTAAAGCGTCCTTTAGACCATAAGCGCCGCTTGCTTTGGAAAAAGTTGCCTGAAGGACCGTTGCGTTCAATGAATCCGGGCGGTTTTCGTTTGCGAGCACTTCAGCTAATTGTGATTCTGTGATTATTGGGTGCGGGAGATGTATTTGAGCACAGTTTTTTTCCGATAGTTCAAGAATGTTTGGTCGTGGTCCTAATGTCCCTGAAACAGCTGTGATGAGTTCTTCTCGTATTGCATCAAGTGGCGGGTTAGTTACTTGAGCGAAGAGTTGCTGAAAATAGTCATATATTTGACGAGAATGATCAGAAAGTACGGCTATTGGAGTGTCGGATCCCATTGAGCCGATTGCTTCCTTTGAGTCCCGAATCATTGGGGTGAGTAGAATTTTTATTTGTTCGTGGGTGTAACCAAAGATTTGTTGTCTCTGAAGACGAGTTGTAGCGCTATTTGAGTCAGATTTGTAATCAAGTGGACCTTTTAGGTGGATGAGGTTTTGGTTAAGCCATTCTCTGTATGGACGTGCATTAGCAAGCTCTTCTTTTATTTCGTCGTCTCGTATGATCCGTCCTTGCCCGGTGTCAATAAGAAACATTTTCCCAGGCTCTAGACGACCTTTCTCTACGATGGACTTACTTGGTATGTCAGCAACACCGACTTCACTTGCCATTATCACGAGGTCATCATCTGTTACCCAATATCTACTTGGCCGTAAGCCATTGCGGTCGAGGACTGCTCCGATCACGCTTCCGTCCGTAAAGGCAATTGATGCTGGTCCATCCCATGGTTCCATAAGACTTGAGTGGTATTGATAAAACGCGCGTAAGTCATCAGGCATTTCCGAGTTATGTTCCCATGGTTCAGGAATCATCGTCATGACAGCTTCCGGAAGAGAATAGCCACCCATGACTAAGAGTTCTAAGGCTTCGTCAAATGCTGCAGTATCACTTGCTCCGGGTGCACAAATCGGGAAAAGGCGCTCTATCTCTCCTGAAATCAAGCTAGTTTCTAGTTGCGATTCCCGTGCTTTCATCCAATTCCGATTTCCCTGCACGGTATTTATTTCTCCGTTGTGTGCCACTAAGCGGTAGGGATGTGCTAAAGGCCAGGAAGGAAAGGTATTTGTTGAAAATCTTGAATGCACTAAGGCCAGAGCGCTTTCAGTTCTTGGATCATTTATGTCTAAGTAGTACTCGGCAAGTTGCGGGGTCGTGAGCATTCCCTTGTAAACAATTGTTCTCGAACTAAGTGAGGGAAAATATATTCCTTCGTGCGGTTTGGAAGATGAAGCCATACCTTTTGATGATTCGTTAGAACCCTTAGCTCCTGGGATTATTTCATGTTCGGCTCGTTTTCGAAGTCCGTATAGAAGTCGATCTAGCTCTAGTCCAGAAACTTCTAAACCGTCTGATGCGGATATAAATAGTTGCTTCATTTGGGGTTGAGCTGCACGTGCTGCCGGACCGATCATTTCATCATTAATAGGTACTTCTCGCCAACCAAGAATCGTCAAATTTTCTTCTTCACTTAAAGAATTAAATTGCGATATGACCTCTTCTGCTTCTGTAGCACTGTTAGGCAAGAAAGCTATACCTGTTGCATAGGCCCCGGCAGGCGGAAGATCAAAGTCCACTTCTTCTCGGTATAAGCGATCAGGAATTTGTATTAAAAGACCGGCTCCGTCACCTGAGTTCGTTTCGGCGCCAAGAGCCCCACGATGTTGCATCTGGCAAAGAGCTCCAACTCCGATTTCTACAATACGATGACTTTTCTGACCCTTTATGTGGCAAATGAAGTTGACTCCACATGAATCATGCTCAAATTGAGGATCATAAAGTCCCTGAGATTCTGGAATTTTACTACTCATTAGAAATCCGCTCATTAGTAACTGGTGTCAGTCGCTCTGGAGCATCTTTGATCCCTAGCAATCACAATAAATGTGAGGAATGCCACGTCTTTGTGGCAAAAAGAAAGTTTGACATCGCCTTTGGTGTCGCAATTCTAAGTTCCACCTACCATCATAGAGGAATGATTGTTACAGGGAAACAAAACGCCGAAGACCTCTGTGGCTTCATAGATTCTTCACCCAGCCCATTTCACGCGGTGAAGACTGCTGCGGAGAGGTTATTAGAAGCAGGTTTCACTGAGATTGACTCTCTCACTTCTATGAATAAAGAAGAGTCAGTGTTTTTTCGACGCGATGGAGCGCTCTTAGCTATAAGCGGTCCTCTTAACGCGGATAAGGCAGTAAGGGTCATAGGGGCGCATACCGATAGCCCTAACCTTCGACTTAAGCCCCTATTTGATACGAGTCGAAATGGGTGGCGGGCACTCGGTATAGAGGTCTATGGATCGGCGCTAAATAATAGTTGGCTTGACCGTGATCTTGGATGTTCCGGGCGTCTAGTCATACGGACAAAAGATGGAATGTTAGAAAAGACTTGTCGCTTGGATGAACCCATTGCCCGTATTCCACAACTGGCCATTCACCTTGACCGTCAGGTCAACGAAAAGGGTCTAATACTTAATCGTCAAAATCATTTGCAACCGTTAATCGGGATTCGTGAAGGTTCAAATCTTCTTGAGAAACTGGCTGATTCTATAAATCACAATGTTGAAGACATTTTGTCATTTGATTTAATGCTTCATGATTTAACCCCTTCAACCTTGTCGGGCATTGATCAAGAATTTATTAGTGCACCTCGTATAGACAATCTGTTGTCATGTCACGCTGCCATTTCAGCATTGATTTCTACAAAATCCTCAACAAGTGAGTTCACGCGAGTCGTAGCGCTTTATGACCATGAAGAAGTAGGCAGTACATCATCTACCGGAGCTTTAGGTCCTTTACTTAACGATGTGCTGACACGACGTTGCAGCGAGACCTCGCTTTCATCAGAACTATCGTTGATCATTTCATCTGACTGCGCCCATGGAACTCATCCCAATTATGCCGAGATGCATGATATTGATCACAAGATTTTCTTAAACGAAGGGCCAGTAGTTAAATACAATGCAAATATGCGTTACGCCACAGATGCCCCAGGCGCAGCACTTGTAAAAACTGCAGCAGAGAACGTAAACGTTCCCCTACAAACCTTCGTTAGTAGATCAGACCTTGCATGTGGGTCAACAATTGGGCCTCTAGCTGCGGCAAGCACGGGAATCCGGACAGTAGATTTGGGTGTAGCTCAACTCGCTATGCATAGCGCTCGAGAGATGTGCGGAAGCGAAGATCCTGAGTATTTAAAGTCTCTTTTGATTGAACTCTTGAAGAGCTGATTAATTCTTTAAGCGATGTTTTACGCTCCTGTACGGGGCAACCACCATCAGTAGCATCGGGAAAATTTCAAGTCTTCCTACAAGCATTAGAAAAGCCAGAATCATCCGAGATGGAGCCGAGTAGGCGTCAGCAAAAGAGGACGTTGGGCCTGCTTCGCCTAACGCAGGTCCCATGTTCCCTAACGCACTAATTACTCCACTTAATGCGGTAACAATATCTGTATCCAGGGCGGTCAGGGTGATAGTCCCAATTACTGCTAAGACGGCATACACAGCTATGAAACCAGCGATTCGCTGGACGAGCGTATCAGGGACTACTTTTGCTCCTTGGAATACAGGGAAAACTCCGCGAGGTCTTCGAAACTTTCTAATAGAACGAAGAGTGTGGGATGCTCCGACTTGTAGTCGGAATATTTTCACTCCACCGGAAGTGGAACCAGTGCACCCACCGAAGATAAGAAAAATGAACAGAATTACTTGAGGGCCGCTTGTCCATGCAGCAAAGTCACCGCTGCTGCCGCCACCCGTTGCGTTGCTGAATCCGGAACTGGTTCCCAGGGCAACAACGTTGAAAGCGGCAGATCGTAAAGCTTGACCAAACCCAAGACCATCTGAAGAAAGAATCCAAGTTATAGCAACAGCAGCGAGAGTAAATAAGCCTATATAGGTTCGAAATTCGGCATCTTTGAAGTGTGGAACACGGCGTTCTTTTATAGCGCGCCAATGAAGGGCAAAGCTGGCCCCTCCTAAAATCATTCCAATGATCAAAACAATTTCAATTGCGGGGTTGTCCCAGAATCCAATAGATGCACTACGAGTCGAAAATCCACCAGTAGCGGCCGTAGTTAGAGCGTGAGCTAAGGCATCAAAGCCGCCCATACCTGCAGAAAATAAGCCAATTCCGATTAGTAATGTTAAAACGAAATAGATTTTCCAAAATTCCCTTGCAGTATCAACAACTCGTGCAGCGAGACGGTCACCTTCTGGGCCGGGGGCTTCTGCACTGATTAGACCAAGGCCCGAAGCGCGAAGAGACGGCAGGACAGTTACTACAAGGATTACGATTCCTAACCCACCCATCCACTGTGTTAACTGTCTATATAGAAGAATGCCCGTACCGTGAGATTCGATGGGGTTATGACTACCGAAAACCGTTGACCCGGTAGCCGTATAACCTGAAATTGACTCGAATAACGCATCAGCGAATTCAATTAAAGAATTTGAGTTCCCGTGATCAAAAGTGCCAGCAAAAAGATAAGGGAGTGTTCCGAAGATTGATACGAATAGGTAGGCGCCACCGACTGCTGAGAAGATTTCGGCTTGCCCTAGAACGCCAGGCTTAGTTGTTAGCCTTGCGATGCCGCCAACGAATCCGCAAATAATAGAAGCTACTAGCAGTGGGTAAATTGAATTATTGTCTGAAAGTTCAACAAATGAACAAACAAACATCATTAGCGAGACAAATAAGAGTGCGGTCCCGGTAACGTGCAAGGTCGTTTGAGGCCGCTTAGTAGCGTTTCTGAAGTAAAAACTACTCATTTAACTTCACCTTTATAGCGGCACGTTTTAATGATCTAAATTTGCTTTTTATAAAAGAAACAAATTCCCCAGCAACGATCAACACTGGAAATATGGCTAGCCAACCAAGAATCATTGCTGGCATCAATAAGGATCTTGTCGGTCTTGTCCAGGACGAAACCTCAACTAAAGATCCATCGATAGACCGTAAAGGTCCAGCAGTTGCAGTTGAATGAATTGCTGCGTTTATTCCAGAAAACAAGTCAAGTTCCGTAATTGAAACTCCGATACAAGTAACTGCCACAACTGAAACGAAAAGGAACTGGAGAACGACTGCATGGTCAACGGTAGATTCAGATAAAGATTTACCGTCAATTTGGATTGCTGAAACCGAACGTGGGTGTAGTTGTCGGACCATCTCTCTTATTGAAAGTCGCATGAGGACTACAAGTGAACGGATAGTGAATCCCCCTGAAACTGAGCTTGACATTCCACCTATTGATGTAATTAAGAGAACCAGAACCGTAAAAACTGGAATCCACTCACCACTTAGGGTGGATGGAAATCCGGTTGTTGATATTGCTGAACAGGCCACAAAGAGAGAAGCACGGAAGTTCTCGTAAGAGAAATCATGCGAGAATATAAAGAGTATTAGTGCAGAAAGGGCTATCACTAAGAAATAAACTCTTAGTTCTAACGAATTTCTTAACTCGCCAGTTTTTCTTAATGCAAGGCGCCAGAGAACCACGAAACTTGTTCCAGATAGGCACATGCCTACAATGGCCACCCATTGAGTGGCAGAGTCTTCAAAAGGGGTTCCTCCTGATAAAAAACCACCAGTTGAAACTGTTGAGATGGCCAGAAGTAAACCATCAAAAATTCCTATTCCTGTAAAAGCGAAAGCCACCCAAAGGAGGAAAGAAAGAGGGATGTAAATCCTGAGTATGGTGTAAATAGCAGTTTGCCTTGTGTTGCCAAGTGCGAGCGCCTCATTTCTTTCAATTTGCATCGCTGGCTCATTCTTGCCTCCAAGAGCAGGAATAATTGCGGCACCAAGTAAGAGAACGACAAGGCCTCCTGCCCACTGAAGAGAGCCTCTGAAAAATTGCATTTCAGGTGTGATTTGAGAAGTATTCAAAGTACTCAAAGCTGTTGTGGTCAAACTGACTGTCGCCTCGTAAAGTGCCGTATCAAAATGTTCCACACTGTCTGTGACGTAGAAAATGATCCCTCCACTGATGATGGCGGAAATTGAAAAAGTGAAGAAGCCACCAAAAATATCTGCTACCCGATGTTTGTTCGGTGGCTTAACAATGGAGAAGAGAAAACTTCCCAAAAGACCAGAAATGGTTCCAGTAATTAGCAATTCCGGGGTCTGAGAAGCTAAACCGTGCAGTCCCACTACTCCCGAGATAACTGCAATTATTCCGGAGAGTAATAAACCAAAACTAGTTCCTAGGGTTAGCCCTGACGTCCAAGAAGCCCAATCCGGTAATTGTTGATATCCGGAAAGCGTTAGTACCTGAAGGCGAGACCGGTAAGCAAATTTCACTAGAAAAGTTGACCTATGCTTTCAGCCCATTCGGATTTCGCGATAACGATTACGTGATCCCTATCACGGAAAACGGTACTTCCACGCGCTATTTGAGGTTTACCATCTCGTAAAATTGCGCCGACTAAAGCTTCTTTTGGGAATCCAGCATCTGAGATTTTCTTACCTTCACAAGCACTGTCATCGGCAACTGCAAATTCAAGAATTTCTGCATCTCCTTGAAGGAAAGTTGCTATTTGTGTTGCATCACCACTTCGAACAAAACGCAAAACACTATTTGCAGTTGCAGTTCGTGGGCTCAATGTCGCTCCCACATCATGAGTGTCTAATAAACCGAGAAGTTTTAGACGGTGAACTACAGCGATTGTTTTTGGAGTCGAACCATTCTCTAAATTTCCATTCAAACGGGAGCCAGCAGATTTGGCGTAGAGGCAAGCTAATACGTTTGCGTCATCTTCACCAGTTAGAGCAACAACTATATCTTGCCGCCCCACGTCGGCTTCTTCGAGCATGTCTACATCAGTGATATCACCATTAAAAACAAGGGCATGCTTTAGTGAAGCGCTTAATTCGCTAGCTCTATCAGGATTTTTCTCAATGATAGCAACATCGACTGCTTTCTTTACCAAGGATTCAGCTAAAAGTTGTGCTGTTCGTCCCCCGCCCAACAATAAGGCCCGCGCTGGCATATCCCGTTCAATACCGAGTCTCCGGATCACGTCTCGAAGGGCGCGTTGTTTACAAATAATTCGTAAAAGATCTCCTTCTTGAAGCGTTTCATCCTCTCGAGGTATTACGGTGACTTCTTCATCATCGTTCATTTGACGGGTAATAGTGGCAACCATGAAATCCCAATCAGGTTCAAGTTCTTCACCAAGTTCTTTCAGAGACATACCAACAAGCGGCGCATCTTCAGGAAGCCGTGCACCTATAACGACTACCTCCCCACCAGCCATATCAATCATGTCTAGGGCTCCTGGATACTCCATGAGGCGAAGGACGTCTTGAGCAACCTCTTCGTCAGGGTCAATCATTAAATGATTCTCGGGCGATCCTAATAGTTGACCTACTTCTTTGTTCCTTAATCCGCGAGACTCAACCCGGACCACTGTTCGTTTCACACCAGCCTGTTTTGCTAAGAGAGCAGCTAAAAGGTTTGCATCGTCATTCTTGGTTACTGCTACTAGAAGATCAGCTTCTTCGACGCCGGCTCTTTTTAATGCGTCTGGATCTGTGCCGCTTCCCAAGATTGTCAAAACATCTAAGGAGCTGTCTCGCTCTATTTGGTTAAAACGGTCTTGGCTCTTTTCCATCAAAGAAACTTCGTGATGACGATTCAAACGATCAGCTACGTAAGTACCCACTTCTCCGGCCCCAACAACAATTACTTTCACCTGCTAATCCTCCCCCATAGAGGTTGCTATGTGGTTCATACCCATCTCATAAATTGTTTTCTCTGTAACAATCACATCTAGTGGAATATCCCAAGGCTCTGGATCAAGAGATTCAACGATTTGAAATTCATGAGCTAAACCCACTAAATAAGGACAGCTTTCGCTTTTACGAAAAGAGAACGTCTTGTCGTAAAAGCCAGCACCATGCCCAATACGATTGCCAGATAAATCTGCTGCCACTAAGGGGACTAAAACCATATCTAAATCCTCAGGTTCAACTTTGACACCTAACACTGGTTCAGGTATTCCATATGAGCCATTTTTAAGAGGTCCGTCAGGAATAATGAAAGAGAGTTTCCCATCGGATTGAACAACGGGAAAAGCATGCTGAGGTTCGGAGGAACTAAGCAGAGATGATGGATCTATTTCCCCGCGAACACCACAATATGAACCAATTACCGTAGAACTCTGGTACTCAGCAAGATTCAAGACCCGCTCTATAACACGACGAGAAGCATCTAGCACAAGATCCTCAGATAAAGAGGACCGCTTATTTAGCAGTTCTGCCCTTATTTGAGAAGCAGTCATACACATATCGTTACTCAAATTTCATAAAGTTGCCAGTGATACCTATGGTCAGATGTCACGTTTTCCTTCTTGCTTGATGTTTGAACAGAGCCACTATCTTTACTAGCGTTTCTTCAGCCGCAAAAATTATGCAGTGAAATATGCATTTAAAGTAAAAATGCGCGTTCATAAACTAATAGATCAGGAGAGAGTTCCTTGGAATCCATCCCTTATATAGCCGCCGTGTCAGCAATCGCTGGCCTCATACTTGCTGGATATTTCTTTCGAGACGTTAAAAAAGCAGATCCAGGAAATGACCGGATGGTTCATTTAATGACAGAAATCCAAAAAGGTGCACGAGCATTTTTGAATCAAGAATATAAATGGGTTTCTATCTTTGTCGTAGCAATGGCGATTCTTATAGCAATACTGATTGCGCCATTAGCAGCAGTCACCTATGTAGTAGGAGCAGTTCTTTCCGCAACAGCCGGATATGTCGGAATGACAGTAGCCACTATGGCCAATGCACGAACAACACAAGCAGCTAAAGACGGCCCAGGAAAAGCACTCCCTATAGCATTCCGAGGCGGAGCCGTCATGGGATTCTCAGTGGCAGGACTTGCCCTCCTAGGACTGATGCTGGTTTACATTGTCTTCGTCCTTGCATTAGAAGTAGACAAAGCTTTCGAAGTCGTAACTGCATATGGTTTGGGTGCGAGCTCCATCGCCTTATTTAGTCGTGTTGGTGGTGGTATATATACAAAAGCTGCTGACGTTGGTGCTGATCTCGTCGGAAAAGTAGAAGCAGGAATACCGGAAGACGATCCACGTAATCCCGCCACAATTGCTGACAATGTTGGCGACAACGTCGGAGACGTTGCTGGAATGGGAGCTGACCTCTTTGAGAGTTACGCAGGATCCATTCTTGCTCCTATATCACTGGTGGCTTTCGCCACTGGTTTAGCAGCAGAAAATGCTACGCAAGCTGTAACGATCTCATTGCTCATATTCCCAATGGCGATCGCTCTGGCCGGTATGGTTGCTTCAATCATTGGTTCTTTCTTCGTAAAAGGTGGAAAATCAACCGATTCAAAGGCTCTTTCGCACGCATTGCATATGGGTACAAATATCGCAATGGGTATCACTGTTATCGCAACCGTCATACTTGCTGGGTGGCTCTTCGGAAAAGATACAGCTTTTGATAATCCATATGGACTGGCAATATCAGTCATTGGAGGATTGATCGTTGGATGGGCACTCGGTAAAACAGCAGAATTTTATACCTCTGACCACTACGGGCCTGTAAAGAAGATCGCTGATCAGACTAAAACTGGTCCGGCTACAACCATCCTTGGGGGAATATCTGCAGGAATGGTCTCTGTGGCAGCATCTGTGGGACTTCTAGCCATCGGCGTTCTTGTTGCGTATTGGGGTGGAGAAATGGCTTTCGATTCCATTGGTAATCTAGATGGCGGTATTTACGGAATCGCAGTAGCAGCTATCGGTATGTTAGCTACAACAGGTGTAGTCGTATCAGTTGATGCATATGGTCCAATAGCAGATAATGCTGGCGGTATCGCAGAAATGTCAGAATTAGACCCAAGCGTGCGTGAAGTAACCGATGCACTGGACTCATTAGGAAACACCACAGCAGCAATAGCGAAAGGGTTTGCTGTGGGTTCAGCGGCACTCACCGCACTAGCCCTCTTCAAGAGTTTTGAATTCGCAGTTGAAATGGCAGGAGGAAATCTTTCGCTAAATATTGGTGAAGTGAGCGTATTCATTGGGTTATTCGTAGGTGCAATGCTGCCCTTCCTTTTCGCAGCCTTAACAATTGATGCGGTAGGGCGAGCAGCGCAGGAGATGATAGAAGAAGTCAGACGACAGTTCCGCGAGATTCCAGGATTACGTGAAGGTCAAGAAGGAGTTGTTCCAGACTCTGCCCGCTGCGTTGCTATCTCAACGAAGGCTTCATTAAAAGAAATGGTCATTCCGGGTGCTCTTGCAATTATTGTCCCTCTCGTCATTGGTTTCATTAGCGTAAATGCTCTCGGTGGCTTCCTCGCCGGAGCCTTAGTTACTGGTTTCTGCCTCGCAATTTTCATGGCCAACGCAGGTGGAGCATGGGATAACGCTAAGAAATACATAGAGACAGGAGCGCTCGGCGGCAAAGGTTCAGAAAGTCACAAGGCGGCAGTAGTCGGAGACACCGTTGGAGATCCATTCAAAGACACTTCTGGACCTGCAATGAATATTCTCATTAAGGTAATGACTATTGTTTCTCTCGTCTTTGCTTCAGCTTTCGTCGGTTAACAACAAGGTCATTAATAACAAAAATAAGGAATTTTAATTATGGATTTTGACGATTTAACAAAAGTTATGGCAATTCGAGCAGCAGATGCTCGTGGAATCATTCTTCCATTTGTCTTAGCGCACACAGCCACCCTGATTGTTTTAGGTTTTGGCGGAGCAGGACTAGAGAATTCAGGAATTCAACTCGCATTAGCGGCTTGGGCTGTTCTTGGATCACTTTGGAGTGTTCTATGGCTCGATGATTGCATTCAGGACCTCATGGCTGTAGGAAAAGACATGCCAGAGGAATTCAAAAAATCACACATGGGTCAACGTTTAGTCAACGCACCCGCTACCGCTGTTCGTCTAGTCAACGTTGTTATTGTGGGGCTGATAGTTGCAGCTGAACTGATGGCCATTTATTAAACGTAAGAGGCTATAGATTCGTGGAAGAGTTGAGTTTAAGCACTCCAGCTTTATATCCGGAAGCAGTTGCTTGTTTAACTGCAGCCTTTCAGGAAGACCCTGTTCTCTCCTATCTGTTTGAGGACGAGGAGCAGAGACCGCTTATGCTCGCTGCTTTTTTCGCGAATCGTCTTGCGAGTCGAAACGAGACTGATCGACTATTAGTTCCATCTGGTGCGGATGCAACGAATGCAGCGGCCCTTTGGGAAGCGCCAGAAAAAGATTCTGAGAACGACTCATCTTTCAACGCTGTTGTTGCTGCAGGGATTTCACTCTTAGGTCAAGACTGGATAAGTGATCGGCTTGTAAATTTACGAGTATTAGGCGAAGCGAAACCTAAGGAGCGGCATTGGTATCTGTCCTTTGTTGGGACACGACCCGAGTCTCGAGGAAAAGGACTTGCTTCGGCGCTTATCAAATCGGTCACGAATATCTGTGATAAAGAAAAAATTCCTGCATATTTGGAATCAAGTAATCCTGACAATGTGTCTTTATATGAAAGTCACGGTTTTCGAGTAACAGGTGAAGCAGTTATAAAAGATGGACCAACAGTCCCTCTGATGTGGAGAGACTCTTTATTTGAATGAAGAAAGAACTTGGTCACGAAACCTCTTACATGAAGAAAAATGAAACGCATGTCTCAATTGACTAAAAATCTGATTACAAAGCTAGAAGAGAAATCCGAGTTACTCGATACTCCACTCGGTCCGATTCAAGTCGCCAGAGAAGGCGCAGGCCCCAAAGTACTTTCCATCCACGGGTCCCCGGGCGGGTTTGACCAAGGATTAGCGTGGGCTCGTCATCTCCAAATCGGTGGCTGCGAATTGGTAGCTCCTTCACGCCCTGGATATCTTCAAACACCACTTGAGTCAGGAAAAACTCCTGTGCAACAAGCCGACTTGTATGCCGCAATGCTTGAAGTTCTTGCAATTGACAAGGTAACCGTACTCGGTATCTCCTCGGGAGGCCCATCAGCAGTTCAGTTTGCTGCACGGCATCCAAATAAAACCAACGCATTACTTTTAGACGCAGCCGTACTTCTACCAATCAGTCCGGCGAGTAATTGGATTGATCGCTCTATATCTGAATCCGCAATTGGGACCTGGTTCTCCTGCCTCATCGCGGAAAAATGGCCGAAACTATCTGCAGCTTTAGTGGTGGATATTCTCTCGGATGGACTTAGTAAGGATGAGAAACGCCAAGCAACGAATTGGATCGTAAGTGATCCTGATCGACTCGCCAGTGTTGCAGGGCTCCCCTGTTCTCTCGCTCCGAGAAAATTTAGAAAGATTGGTCACCGTAATGATGAAAAAAATGAGATTAACCTCACCCCTCTTCCATTTAGTGAGGTAACTGCTCCTACTCTTATCACGCAAGGCACTAATGATGCTTTTCCTCTTATGAATCACGCTAATGAAGCGGTTAAGAAAATTTCAAATGCGAAGTTGTTGCTGGTTGCCGGAGGGCATCACGGGTTGCCATGGTCCGAAAGTTTCAATGAAGTTAGCGAGCAGCAACTGAAACTTATACGAAGTATTTCAGATGAAAGTAGCGTTACCTGATTTTATGGAAGGAAAATAACTGGATCGTGAGGCACGCTCCCCACGCGTGTTTCGAAGTGGAGGTGAGGGCCAGTGGACCATCCGGTGCTTCCACACTTCCCTATCAATTCACCTGTATTTACTGAATGGCCGTTGGAAACCAAAATTTGATTTAAATGTGCGTAGACAGTGACGATTCCGCCGTCATGTTCGATCATTATTACGTTTCCGTAACCGTTTCTCCACCCTGCCGATATGACGGACCCGGCTTTAGCAGCCCAAATTGGCTGGTCCGTTACACAGCCAATGTCAACACCGTTATGCATGCGTTCGGTTCCGAAAATGGGATGAACGTGCACGCCGAAATCTCTTGATCCTATAGATCCTTCAATCGGCATTATGAAACCTTCTGCAGATTCTTCGGTTAGTTCAGGTGCTGAATTTCTTAGTTCCTCTGCGATTAGATTGTCAATCAAAATTGCTAACAGATATTGTTCTCGCTCGAACTCTCGGATCTCTTCTTCATAGGTTGCGATACGGTCTTGTAGTTCATCTTGTAAGGCTTCTTTTGCAACGATTCTTTGATCGAGAATCACTAACGATATTTCTAATTCTCTCTGTTGGCGTTCTGCGTCAATAATCGCATCTTCGGCTGATCGCGCTATTTCCTCTCGATCTGCTTCTAGAGCTGTGAAATGACTAACTAAATCTTCTCGATCACCGGTTACCGCATCTAGTATTGCTGCCTTTCTGGCACCTGCTGTTAAGTCCTCTGATTCAAGGAGGGTTCCGGGTCGAATACTCTGGACATAAGCATCAACGGCCAGTTTCTGCAGTTGGTCACGGAGAGCCACTATTTCTTTATCTACGGCGGCAGCCTCTATCCACCGCAGGGTTGTTTCTGCTTCAGCAGCTTCAATTGCCTGACGCGCTGTCGCTATTTTTGCTTCTTGTAAGTCGATGTAGTCATCAAGGGCTGTTAAGGCATTTGCGACTTCGCCATGCTCTGCTTCAATCATGTCGAGGGCTTCAGCTGCAGCTGCTCCTGCATTAGCGGCCGCTTCACGTTCATCTCGTGCGTCGCGTATGTCATCATTGTCTGCAAAAGCTATTGAAGGAACGATGAATACAAGAAACCCTAAGACCACCAAAAAAAGCCTTCTGAGAATACTTATTCGGTTTTGGGATCCAGTTCGAGAGATACCTAAATTTGACATTGATTTAATAGTATCGGCTTATATAAGCGAGTTCTGTGCACCAGTGAGGTCGCCAATATAGGAGTGGAAAGATTCACGCCTATGCTTTAGGTGTGAGCGAAAATAAGGTTTCCGAAATATTTAACCCAGAATTATGGGTAGAGGTTAAAGAATTTGATTTTGAAGACATCACGTACCATCGTTCAGTGTCTCAAAAAACTGTTCGTATAGCATTTGACCGTCCAGAGGTAAGGAATGCGTTTAGGCCAAAAACTGTTGACGAGCTTTATCAAGCCTTAGATCATGCCCGTATTTCTCCAAATATTGGAACAATTCTCTTAACAGGAAATGGGCCTTCTCCTAAGGACGGGGGTTGGGCATTCTGCTCAGGAGGTGATCAACGGATTCGCGGAAAAGATGGTTACCGCTACGCTGAAGGTGAAACATCAGACACGATTGAGGATTCTCGGACGGGACGCCTTCACATCCTTGAGGTTCAAAGATTGATTCGTTTCATGCCGAAAGTCGTTATTGCTGTAGTTCCAGGATGGGCTGTTGGAGGTGGGCATAGTCTTCATGTTGTCAGCGATCTCACACTAGCAAGTAAGGAACACGCTATTTTTAAGCAGACTGACGCCGATGTAGCAAGCTTTGATGGAGGTTTCGGATCGGCGTATCTTGCGAGACAAGTTGGGCAAAAAAGAGCGAGAGAAATCTTTTTTCTTGGAAGAAATTATTCGGCTCAAGAAGCATTCGAGATGGGAATGGTCAATGCAACTATTACTCATGCAGATTTAGAAAACGTTGCTCTTGAATGGGCTGAAGAGATTAACCAGAAAAGCCCTACTGCTCAACGGATGCTTAAATTCGCTTTCAATCTAATAGATGACGGTTTAGTTGGGCAACAGTTATTCGCTGGAGAAGCAACAAGGCTGGCTTACGGAACCGATGAAGCAGCTGAAGGTCGAGATGCGTTTCTTGAAAAGAGAGATCAAGATTATTCTGAGTTCCCTTACCACTTTTAATTCATAGCTACTTGACGATCCGCTTCTGCTTTTTCGACCATTTCCTGCACGCCTGACCATATTTCAGTTAGCACAGCTTCAGGATCGCTTCCACCAACAGTTCCGTGTGATCTCAGCCGAACAAAAGTCTTAGCGCGTTTCCAGGGGGTAAATTTTGGTAGAAGTTTGCCTCGTGGCCAAAGTACCTCTGTTCCGGAAACGCCAATTAGTAGAACTGGACATTTAGTTTCAATAGCTAATAGCGCTACTCCAATTCTTGGAGTGCCAACTCCAGTAGGTTCCCATTCTTCTGGACGAACCACTCTGCCTTCTGGCATAACAGCGACTGATACGCCAGAGGAAAGCACCTCCTTGGCTACGTCAATAGCGTCGCTCCCTGTTACGGGAATAGCACCAAGTCGTTTGAGAAGAGCGCCTATGACTGGTTTTTCAAAATAAGACCCCGCTACTAACGGACGAACAGGCCATTTCCATATATGAAACAAACTGGCAGCCAGAAATAGATCTGCGAGACTCCTGTGGTTTGCTGTGAGGATAGTTGGCTCCGTTATCGGGCAAGGAGGCATATCAGTGTCGCAAGTAGCAAAGATTCGAAATCCTTTAAATACGCGACGTTGTGTGCGGCGTAGGTTTGATTCAGAAGGAACGTTCACTTGTTTAACCCTACTATTACTCTTGTGACCAAAGAAGTGGATTCATGGGTGAAATTGCTAAATCTCCTTCTTTTAATCCGGGTAAATACATGAAAAGGTCAACATGCTGTTCCTCTCGCTCTAGTTCGAGGACCGTGCATTGGTCAGCAATATATATGACCGTCATTGCTGGACGATCCATCTGAGTCGAATTACTTCCGGCTCGATGAAGTGTCCACCCTGCATGAAACGTGGCGTCACCGGCATTGAGCATTTCATGTGATGAGAGGGAGAAGTCACCTGCATCTACTAACTCACTCAGTTTTTGTTCAGAAGTTTTCGAAATCGCCCCTCCTTTCAAGTCGCCTCGTCTGTGACTTCCATTAGCGAATTGGACAATCCCCATTTCTGTAGTCACATTTACTAGAGGCATCCACATCGTTATCGCATGATGACCTGCCACAGGCCAGTAAAAAGCATCCTGATGCCACGGAGTATGGCCACCGTTAGCTTTTTTATTGAGTAACTGATCGTGGTAAAGACGGACTCCTTTGACCCCAAGTAATTGCGCTGCGACATGAGCAAAGCGCTTTGCCACAACAAAAGCTTTGGCTATGGGGTCTAACCGCCAAAGATTAATTGCTTGATGAAACGCTCGATCATACGTCCTCTGATCTTCGAGCGGAATGTCTTTATTCCACGATATTTCACCACCAACTCTTAGCAGCGGATCAATAAATGGCAATAGTTCCTCTGGTGAACAAAGATTCTCAACTAACAAGTGCCCGTTGGAGTCGAATGAGTTCCTTTGATCCTCTGAGATGACTGTTAAGTCATCGAAAGAAGGCAAATCTGTCATGTTGTACCAAAAATACGATCTCCAGCATCGCCAAGACCAGGAACTATGTAACCGACCTCATTGAGGCATTCATCGATCGAAGCAGTCCAAATCGCTACATCTGGATGTGCGGACTGAAGACTCTCTATACCCTCTGGCGCCGCTAGAAGACATAGGAAACGGATCTCTCCTGGGTTTTCTTCTTTTATCCGATCAAGAGCTGCTGACGCAGAATTACCAGTTGCAAGCATCGGGTCAACAACAATAACGGTCTGATTTTTCAGCGGAGGAAATTTACAGTAATACTCAACGGCTTCTAACGTGTCATGGTCACGATAAAGACCTACGTGTCCGACTCTGGCACCAGGAACTACTTGAAGTACCCCATCTAATAGGCCATTTCCAGCGCGAAGAATTGAAATCACCACAGGATGATTAACAAGCTCTGGGGCATCCATATCAGTTAATGGAGTTGTGATTTTAGAAGACACAAGAGGAAGATCGCTGGTCACTTCATAGGTCAGAAGTAAACTTGTTTCAGTAAGTAATTGACGAAAACGCTCACTCGGAGTATCTACTCTTCTCATCTGAGTCAGTTTGTGTTGCACAAGGGGGTGACTAATTACGTGTATTTGCGACATGCCTGCACTTTAACCTCTAAGATTCTCTGAATGAAAGTAGAGAGCCAATTAGTTTCCGAAGCAGGCTTTCTTAATTCAAACCTAAAAAGTCTTCTGACTAAGTCATCACTCGGTGAGCACAAATGAAACAACCTAGATATAAGTATTCAGCCTTAAAACTTCTAAAGCATGGATTGACACACGGTGATTGGCCACGAATGTGGAGCAGCAACGAACTGAACTCTTCATATGACGTGATCATTATCGGAGGAGGAGTCCATGGCTTAGCCACCGCTTACTACCTTGCGCAGAACCATGGAATAACTAACGTTGCCGTACTTGACAAGGGCTACCTAGGTGGAGGTGGTTCTGGACGCAATACGGCTATTGTCCGGTCAAACTATTTAACACCTGAAGGGGTCGCTTTCTATGATCGTTCACTGACTCTCTATAACGAAATGGCTCATGACCTGAATTTGAATGTCATGTTTTCAAGGCGTGGCCATTTAACTCTCGCTCACACAGATTCGGCTTTGCGAACAATGCATTGGCGGGCTGAAGTGAACAAACTCCAAGGCATTGATTCGAGCGTGATCGACCCATCTGAAGTCAAAAAAGAAGCTCCGAGTCTAGATGTTTCTTCAAATACGCGATACCCGATACTTGGAGCTCTTTTCCACCCTCCGGGTGGAATAATCAGACACGATGCTGTGGTTTGGGGTTATGCACGAGCCGCAAATCATTTGGGAGTGCATCTCCATCAGCAAACTGAAGTTCTAGACATACTTTGTGAAGGCGGTGAACAGTCAAACGGTAAGGGGCCGGGAGGAAAAGTAACGGGAGTAAGGACAAACAAGGGCGATATAAGTGCTCCTGTAGTTGTAAATTGCACTGCCGGGTGGTCTTCTCTGATTTCAAATATGGCTGGAGTTGACCTCCCTATTACTACTCATCCGCTTCAGGCCGCAGTGACTGAACCCTGCAAAACGTTCTTGCCAACTGTGGTTGTATCCGGATCACTTCATGTTTATGTAAGTCAAACAGATCGAGGCGAGCTTGTATTCGGTGCTTCCGTAGATCCAGTCGGAACTTATCGAATAAACGGCACCTTGGAGTTCACAGAGGAGCTAGCTGGTCACGTACTGGAAC
>MDTB01158020.1_pt1 | contig 24141 bp, 20 predicted proteins | sample 811161 | NCBI WGS metagenome assembly MDTB01 (sample SAMN05326650, study PRJNA326480) | marine metagenome | isolation source: seawater | place: Mediterranean Sea | collected 2009
CCTGGTACGCCAGCGGCGGCTCTAGCAGACGATACGCCGGAGTCGCTCAAGAAACAGCGGTTGCAGCATTTGCAAGCAACTCTGCGTACTCAGGCCGAGGCCATTGCCGACGCGATGGTGGGCACGCGCCAACGGCTGCTGGTAACGGGTTTTGCGAAGAAAGATCCGACGGGAAAGCAACTCGCTGGGCGTACCGAGAACAACCGAGTGGTGAATTTCGTTGGCCCCGCCGAGTTAGTCGGCGGATTCTGCGAGGTTGAAATTACTGAAGCGCTGCCCAACTCCATGCGTGGGGTTATGTTGGCAGATTGATTATGGACGCCGCTGTAGCGATTGACAGCGTAGCAGTTGGGCTTAAGCTGATGGCTAGCGGCAAGCTAAATTAAATGGTGAACATTGCACGAACAAGATACTGAGTCCTCGCAGTCTATTGCAGACACCTCGGCATCGCCGAGTCCCGCCACAGTCGTTCCGTTAACCCGACGCACTTTACTTGAGCCAGACGATGCCGATCGCTTGGCAATTCTAGTTGGCCCGGTGGATGCTAATCTCAAACAGCTAGAACAGCGTATGGACGTGCATATTCGTAACCGAGGTAACGAATTTCAAATCAGTGGGCCTGATGTCCGTGTGCGCGCGGCAGAGGCGCTATTGCACCAGTTGTATAGAGAAACAGCCCATCAGCAAACATTAGAGCCCGATCAGGTGCATCTGTATTTGCAGGAAGCAGGAGTGGAAGAGTTGCTACAACGCCAAGATCAAATCGACCAAAAACAGCATCAGCAAGCTGCTGATCAAGCAGCAGACGGGCCGATCATTCGTACGCTAAAGAAATCCATCAAGCCGCGCGGTCGGAATCAGCAGCTCTATGTCAGCGCAGTGCGCAGTCATGACATCAGTTTCGGGGTTGGCCCTGCAGGCACAGGGAAAACCTATCTGGCAGTGGCGTGCGCGGTTGAAGCGTTGGAGTCGCAACAGGTATCACGTATTTTGTTGGTGCGCCCTGCTGTGGAGGCGGGTGAGAAGTTGGGGTTTTTGCCTGGTGATCTGGCGCAAAAAATTGATCCTTACTTACGGCCGCTGTACGACGCGCTGTATGAAATGCTCGGTGTTGAGCGGGTAAATAAATATATCGAACGCAACATCATTGAAGTGGCGCCGTTGGCCTACATGCGTGGCCGTACCTTGAATAACGCCTATATCATTCTTGATGAATCGCAAAATACCACCGTGGCGCAAATGAAAATGTTCTTAACGCGTATCGGCTTTGGGTCCACTGCAGTAGTTACGGGAGATATCACCCAAATTGATTTGCCGCGAGGCGAAAACTCCGGACTGGTGAACGTTATCAATGTGCTACGGCATACCAAGGGGATCAGCTTCACTCATTTTGGCTCTAAGGATGTGGTTCGACATCCGTTAGTGCAGCGCATTGTCGACGCCTATGAAGCGTTTACCGAGCCCTCCGGAAAAGGTGATAACCAAAGCTCGAATAGCGGCCGCTAACATTGGCTGTTGACTTGCAGATCGCTGACGGCGTTGCTGCAACGCTGGTGCATGCAGCATTTAAAGAGTTTTCTGTAGGGCCGGTTAGCGGGTTGGATGTGCTTTTGCGGCGGGTTCGGGACGTGGTGCTTGATGAGCAGCTGGAGCGCGACGTATGTCTGCGGGTCTGTGATTCTGCGGAATCTCAGGATCTGAACCAAACTTTCAGGGGTCGTAATACGCCAACGAATATATTGAGCTTTACCGCTGCTGGTATGGATGGCGTTACTATTGTGCCCCTTGGAGACTTGGCGCTCTGCTGGCCGGTTGCCGTTGCAGAGGCGCAGCAGCAGGGTAAAACGGTGGCGCATCATGTCGCCCATCTGTGCGTGCATGGTGTGCTGCATTTGCTTGGCTACGATCACGCTGATGATGGCGACGCGGAGGCCATGGAGCGGATCGAGACCCAGATTTTGGCCAATTTAGGCGTGGCCGACCCATATATGTGAACACCAGCTCTTGCTTTTTTCGAGGTTCTTACCTAAAAAGGCAGTCCATAAAGTCTTTATCTCCCATCTATGAGTGACACATCTGAGTTGTTAAGAGACTCAGCCGAAAATACTGCGCCGCGACGTGGCGTTCGCGAGTGGCTTGCTGACTTATTTTCGGATGAACCAGAAAATCTTCCTGAACTTGTAAGTATTCTTCGTGATGCCGCTGAGCGGCAGCTTATCGAGGTGGATGCGCTGAATATCATTTTCGGCGCTTTGCAGGTTTCTGATATGCATGCCCGGGACATCATGATCCCGCGTTCGTCCCTGGTGGTGGTTGGTGAAGATCAAACGCTAGAAGAATTATTGCCGGTGATTGTAGATTCTCGGCATTCGCGATTTCCGGTTGTTGGCGACAACGTTGATGACATCAAAGGTATTCTTCACGCTAAAGATCTGTTGCCATTATTGCTGCCGGAAAATCAGCAGAATTTCACTATGCGCGACTGCATCCGGCCGGCATTACTGATTCCTGAAAGCAAGCGGTTGAACGTTTTGTTGCAAGAGTTTCGCGCGAATCGTAATCACATGGCGCTTGTGGTTGATGAATACGGCCAAATTTCCGGCGCCGTGACCATTGAAGACGTGCTCGAGCAGATTGTCGGCGAAATCGAAGACGAGCATGACGTGGACGATGACAGCTTCGTAAAGCAGCTGGAGCCCAACACCTTTCATGTCAAAGCCAATACAACCATTGAAGATTTTAACGAATACTTTGCCACCGAATTTAGTGATGAAGAATTCGACACTATCGGTGGCCTAGTTCTACATCAATTGGGCCATTTACCTGAGCGCGGTGAGCGCATTGTATTTGCTGATATGAGCTTCGAAGTGCTGAACGCTGAATCGAGAAGGATCCGGCTGTTAAAGGTAGAGAAGGCGCACTCTGACGCGGCGGATGCTCAAGACTGATTGGCGTAACGCCGGCCTGGCATTATTGCTGGGCGCTGGCTTTCCCCTGGGTTTTGCGCCGTATGGTTGGTGGCCCCTAAGCCTACTATCCGCTGCGGGCCTATTTCTATTACTCCACCTCTCTCAACACCGACTAGGGTGGCTCGCTTGGTTTTTCGGTGTCGGCAAATACCTCAGTGGTGCTTCTTGGATCTACGTCAGTATTCATCAATACGGTAATGCATCGCCATTGCTGGCTGGGTTGTTAGTTGGGCTCTTTGTCGCTGCATTAGCCCTGTTTATGCTGCCCGTGGGTTGGGTCATGCAGCGTTTTCGTATGGCTACACCCTCGATTAACGCGATGATATTTTGTTGTGCTTGGTCACTTATGGAGTGGTCATTGACTTGGCTACTCACAGGTTTCCCTTGGCTATTTGTCGGTTACAGTTTGACGGATTCGTTATTTGTCGGGTTACTGCCAGTATGGGGCGCCTTAGGGACCGGCTTCTGGGCACTTCTATGGACCATCGGCGGCTTACTATGTGTCCGCGCAGCATGGCAGCGTTTGCCCATTGCCCGGGGATCACTGGTAATGGCTGTGTTGCCTCTTGCATTGGTATTGCTCGCCTTGCCGTGGCAATGGGTGACCTCATCGGGCACGCATTCGGTGGCCATTGTTCAGGGTAACGTCGATCAGGCGGTCAAGTGGGATGCCGAACAACGCCAGGCCATCGTCAATCGCTATCTGAGATTGTCTGAGCCGCACTGGTCGGCTGACACTTTGGTATGGCCCGAGTTTGCCTTGACGGCCTTTGGCGCTGATGCAGAGCGCATTACCAGTGGGCTGGATGCAAGAGGTATACAATCGTCTACCAATGTTGTTATCGGCGCACCCCGAGTGGAATGGCGGCGTGATATTGAAGGAGCAGACGCTAACGTTCCACGTTACAAACTATTTAACGCGGCCGTCGGCTTGGGTCAGGCACAAGGCATTGTAACCAAACATCATTTGGTGCCCTTTGGTGACTATGTGCCCTGGCAGGATTGGTTGCGCGGGCTTATCGATTTTTTCGATTTACCCATGTCCAATGCGACTCCCGGTGCAGCTCGGCAGGCAAATGTTGTGTTGTCGCTGCAGAGCAAGCCCGTCGAGACAGCCATTGGCATTTGTTATGAAATTGCCTACGGAAATTCCATGCGGCACCGCACGCAGGGAGCGGGGCTGTTGATGACCCTCACCAATGACACCTGGTTCGGCCGATCCATTGGCCCTCACCAGCATATGCAGATTGCCCGGGTAAGAGCTTTGGAGAACGGTCGTTGGTTGCTGCGCGCCGCCAACGACGGTATCACTGGGGTAGTTGACCACCATGGTCAGATTCGCGCCCGATTGCCGCAATTTGTTGAGGGTGTCTTAGCGACCTCTTTTCAGGTTATGCAGGGCACTACTCCATACAGTGTGATGGGGGATTGGCCACTGTTGGTTATCATCGCTGGGCTGATTTTGGTGTTCCGTCAACGGTCAGTGGCGGATAAGGTAAAAATCACCTAAACGCTGGGCCGGATCGCTCAATTTGCGTTATGAGGTGGTATCCTTGCCGCCGTTTTACAGTCGACACAAGACCCCTACCCATGAATCCGAATTACGACCCCCAAGAGGTGGAGAACAGCGCGCAAACCTATTGGCAAGACAACGAGTGTTTTGTTGGTGATGACCAGGGCGCCGGGGAAAAATTCTACTGCTTGTCTATGTTCCCGTATCCGAGCGGTCGCTTGCATATGGGCCATGTCCGCAACTATACCCTGGGCGATGTCATCAATCGTTACCAACGCCACAAAGGTCGCAATGTTATGCAGCCTATGGGTTGGGATGCATTTGGTTTGCCGGCGGAGAATGCTGCGATTAAGCATGGTGTTGCCCCGGCGGCTTGGACCAAGGACAACATTGCTTATATGCGTGGCCAAATGCAGCGCTTGGGTTTTGGTTTCGATTGGTCGCGAGAGTTCGCCACCTGCGATCCGGAATACTATCGCTGGGAGCAATGGCTGTTTGTACGCCTGTACAAGAAGGGTTTGGTGTACCGCAAAAACGCTATGGTTAACTGGGACCCAGTAGATCAAACGGTATTGGCAAACGAACAGGTTGTTGAGGGTCGGGGCTGGCGTTCCGGTGCCATTGTTGAGCGTCGTGAAATGGCGCAATGGTTCCTGAAAATCACTGATTACGCCGAAGAACTTCTGACCGAACTTGATCAGATGGACGGATGGCCAGAATCGGTCAAGAGCATGCAGCGAAATTGGATCGGCCAGTCTTTTGGCGCGGAGATTGATTTTCGCGTCAACGATGAGTCGGCGACCGTGTTGACGGTATTTACCACACGCCCAGATACCTTAATGGGGGCAACCTATGTGGCGGTGGCGCCGGAGCATCCACTGGCGCAGGCGGCGGCCGAACAGGATCCGAAAGTCCGGGCGTTTATTGCCGAGTGTGCACAAAACACTACGGCCGAAGCCGATATGGCAACGATGGAAAAGGCCGGCATCGCTACTCAGGCAACGGTTGAGCACCCGCTTACGGGTAAGCCGTTGCCAGTGTGGGTCGCTAATTTCGTATTGATGGAATACGGGTCTGGCGCGGTAATGTCGGTACCCGCGCACGATCAGCGGGATTGGGAGTTTGCGCGTAAATACGACATTGCTGTTGACCAGGTTATTGAACCCTTAGCCGATGAAGACTGCGATATGGCGACAGCGGCGTTTACTGCGAAAGGGCGGTTGATCAATTCTGGAGAATTTGACGGCCTGACCTCTGCTGAGGCCTTCGAGCAAATTATCGCCGCATTACAGGAGCGTGAAGCAGGACGCTCGATCACTAATTATCGGCTGCGCGATTGGGGGGTCTCTCGACAACGTTATTGGGGCTGCCCGATTCCTATGATCCACTGTCCTGACTGTGGGGTGTTGCCTGTACCCGAAGAAGATCTGCCGGTGGTATTACCCACGGATGTCACCCTAGATGGGGTGCGTTCGCCGTTGGTGGATTTGCCAGAATTTTTAAATGTAACGTGCCCGAATTGCGGTGGCCCAGCACGACGTGAGACCGATACCTTCGATACGTTTATGGAGTCATCTTGGTACTTCACGAGATTTGCCTCTCCTGGTGCTGATGCGATGGTAGATGAACGGGCCAAATATTGGGCTCCGGTAGATCACTATGTCGGCGGTATCGAGCACGCCATACTGCATTTGTTGTACGCGCGGTTTTATTACAAGTTGATGCGCGACGAGGGTCTAGTTGTCGGCGATGAACCATTCAAGCGCTTGATGATGTTGGGCATGGTGCTGCAAGGCGGTAAGAAGATGTCTAAGTCCGCAGGGGATGCCGGCGATCCACAAAAGCTGTTGGATCGATATGGTGCCGATGCGGTGCGGGTGGCCATGATGTTCGCAGCACCCCCGGAACAGTCCTTTGAGTGGGGCGAAGCAGGGCTGGAAGGCGCGATGCGTTTTCTCAAGCGCTTATGGACATTGGTACTGGATCACGTCAGTAAGGGCGATGTACCGGACCTGGATGTTGCGGCGTTGTCCGATGTCGGCAAAGACTTGCGGCGTAAAACTCATACAACGTTAGCTAAGGCTGATGACGATTATGGTCGCCGGTTGCAATTCAATACGGTGGTCTCGGCGGTCATGGAGTTGGCAAATGAAGTGGCCCGTGTGGACTCCGGCGTCGTTGCGGATCGCGCTGCGGTGCAGGAAGCACTGGTGAGCGCCACGCTGATTATTTCACCGATAGCACCGCATATAGCGCATCGGTTGTGGTCTGAGCTGGGGCAGCAGGGCGATTTGGTCAACCAACCCTGGCCGCAGATCGATCAGGACGCATTAACCCAACAACGGCTGTCGCTGGTGGTGCAGGTTAACGGTAAGGTTCGTGGCCAAATTGACGTTGCGGCAGATGCTTCCCAAGGTGATATTCTCGACACAGCTAAGCACGAGGAAAATGTCGCGCGGCATTTAGACGGCAAGACTGTGCGTAAAGAGATCTATGTGCCAAATAAGTTGGTCAATATTGTCGTTGGTTAAAAGCTTAACGGCTGTAGTTATTGCACTCGCGCTGGTTGGGTGTGGTTTTCAACTGCGTGGGCAAGACCTGATAAATTCTGGTTACAGCTATGTGGTCAACGGTGAAGCTAAGGATAGCCGCTTAGCCCGTGAGCTTTCGGCTCGGTTTTCCCAGTCAGGTGTGTTGGCCCAAGACGCTGCTGAGATTACCGTTGAGCTGATCGACGTTAGGCGTCAACAGGTAGATGGTGCAGTAACCGCCGAGGCCATGCTGCTGGAACAGGCCGTTCGCATAGACGTAAGGTTTCGCATCTTCGACGCGGCAGGAGAGGAACTGCAGCCAGAGAGTACTCTTAGTCGACAACGCTATTTTCGCTTGGATCGCAGCAACTTATTGGCAACGGCGGCGGTTAAAGAGCAGGTCGCCGAGTCTTTAGAAGATGAACTGATCGCGCAGCTGTTGAACAGTTTAAATCTCCTGCAGCAGATGCGTGGGGTCAGCGATGCCGGTTAGACCGGACCAACTGCGTAGCGTGCTAGCCAAGGGTCTGGCGCCGGTTTATTTGGTGAGTGGCGATGACACCCTACTTGTCACAGAAGCCTGCGACCAAATTATTGCGGCGGCCCGGGCGCAGGGTTATACAGAGCGCAGCGTACATCACGTAGATACGGGTTTCAGTTGGCATAGCCTAGGGCAAGATGCTGCAAGTCTGTCGCTGTTTGCGGAGCGAAAAATTCTAGATGTCCGTGTGCCGAGTAAAAAACTCGACAAGGACGCGTCAGCGTTGCTTCGAGATTGGGTTGCGGTTAACGGCGCGGCAGCAGATACGGTTCTATTACTACGCACCGACCGGCTGCAGCCTAAGCAACGTTCTAGCGCATGGTTTAAAGCGTTAGATAAAGAGGGTGTTGTGCTGCTGATTTGGCCGTTGGCCAGTCACGAGTTTCCACGTTGGTTGCAAGCGCGGTTGCAGGATCGAGGTCTGCAGCTGCAGGCTGACGCTCTCGACTACTTGGCGGCGCGAGTTGAGGGTAATCTGTTAGCGGCGGTACAGGAAATTGAAAAGCTCGCGCTGCAGGATCTTAGTGCCCCGATATCGGTGCAAGCCATGGCCGCATGCCTAGAGGATACCTCTCGATTTAATAGTTTTGATCTTGTTGATGCGGCGCTGCAGGGTGATGGAGCGCGAGTGCATAAGGTGTTGTGTGGGCTGCAAGAAGAAGGCGTTAGCGTTTTCGCTATTTTGGGTGCTCTCACCAGCCAATTGCGGCGTTTAGATCAAACTCGTGGGCTGCCGCCGGCCCGGGCGCGTGCGATTCAACAGTTTTTGCAGCGCAGTCGGGTGCCTACACATCAGTGGCTTGCCGAGTGCGCGGTAATCGATCAGTTGGCCAAGGGAATCGGCGTTGGCGATCCATGGATTAGCCTCGAGCAGTTGTTATTGAACATGGCGGGTGTCGCCACCATACCGCGTCCGAGCGTCCATCAACGGTTATTTAGAGGCCGTTAAAATACTCAAAGTGCTGTTTTTTTCGTTGATTTTGGCCGCGTTAAAATCGTTGACCCCCCGTATATTTTTGGTTAAGAATCAAGACAGGCCCTTCTGAGGGGTTGGGCCTTAAAACAAATCTTGGCGGTCGCCGATCCCGGCAGTCTGCGAGATTGCTAGAGGGGAAAAATGATGTTGAGCAGCATACGCGTAATAGCGTCCTTGCTCGCCTGTGCGCTCCTAGTAGCGCCAGCGTGGGCTGAAGATGATTCTGACAGTAAGCGAATCGAGGATGTCGTCGTTTACGGCGACAGAGTAGAATCCACCGTCTCGGATACTTCTATATCCATTACCGCAATGAGCGAAGAGTTCCTCATGGACATGGGCATCCAGGGTCCGAATGAAATGGTGAACTTTATTCCTGCAACCACCCGTACCGACTGGGACATTAAAATCCGCGGTATTGGAAGAAACTTCCGTGGTCTTGGTGGCGATCCTGGAGTGGGTACCTACTACAACGGCATATACTCACCAGATTTTGGTATTGCCTCAACTGAGGGCGGGTTGTACGACATCCAACGCATCGAAGTATTGCGTGGTCCGCAGGGTACTTTATATGGCCGAAACTCGATCGGCGGTGTTGTGAACTATGTCACCAACCCGGCCAATCACGATGAGTTCGAGGCTCAAGTGCGTTGGGTTGGCGGTCAGTACAATGTTTCAGAGGGCTACGCTGTGCTCAGTGGGCCGATTAATGACGTACTCGCTTACCGACTGAACATGTCGAAGCGCACCAGTGATGGGCGCATTGACGGCATGGGTGATTCTGAGGATATGGAAGCCGCAAACGACGCAAATATTGCGCTGACGCTGGACTTTAAAATTTCCGATACGATGAACCTGAACTTGCGGGTTAACGACAGAGAATCCGAAGCACCCAGAAATTTTGGTAATGGCGGCCATGGTGTCCTCAGCGAAGGACCTTGCATCAACGCGACGATCTTAAAGCCGACCAGCTTGGATCAGTGTGACCCTGCCTACCGAGTCTCTCGTGACACTAATCACTTTGTCAGGGGCCTTCGTCCTGTCGACGCCGATGACCCAGCAGCAAAATTTCCGTTTCGGCATCCTGTCACGGGCGAAACACAATGGGCTGCCTATAAAAGACCTGGCGTAGATGGCGCGATATGGCCCTACATGCCATCTCCTAATTACGGAAATGCCAATGTGGCTGCTTATGACGGCGGTGACAATGCAAAACCCGAGTTCATGTCATTGACCAACAACGAAGTGCATGAAATTTTTGATCATAACTCCGCAAACGTGGTCTTTGATTGGGACATCAATGACAGATTGTCCGTGAAGTATTTGGCTAACTATCAAAGCTTTTTGTACTATTTCAATAGAGACAATGATTTTTCTGATAGTGAATTTTCCAACGTTGGCGACACGGTGGATGAGTCTGTTCGATCTAAGTCTTCCGAACTTCGTGTGTTTTGGAGCTTGGGGGATCGTTGGACGGCGACATCGGGACTTTATTTCTTCGAAGAAGACAGAGACCAGCTGTACGGAATTCGTAACCGAATACCGATGATTAACCAGGCGGCGAGCTACGGTACGGCCGAGAGCCCGACGTGGCTCACCGATGCCATGGCTGTTGTTGGATGGATCATGCCCGAGTGCTTCGATTATAAAACTGCCGTAGTCGGCGCAGCCGGCGGATACGGGGCGTACTGTGGGGACGACGGACGAGCTTTCAGCATCACCAATGATATTGGCGCCTTATATGAGCACGATAACAACGTAATCACGACTAATAAGGCGTTTTACACTCAAGGGGATTACCAGATCAGCGACACCCTGAGTGTAACTTTGGGTGTCCGCTACTCGGAGGATTCTCGAGAAGCACAGGAGGCGCGCGGTGGCTACGCTGAACTTGAGGCCGCTGATTATCCCTGGATTCAAACGATGATTTCTCTCACTGCACCCGACGCGGAAACAGGAGCCGCAATCATGGCCGAAGGAATGACGCCGCTTGCAGCGATTAATGTAGCAACTGGTGCTGCGACCATGACGGGTGACCCTTTAAATCCAATAACTCCGACCTGCCCGCTCGGAAGCACTGAGTGCGCCACGCCACTGCGGTTAGGCGGCATTCCAATTACTTTTGGTAGCCGGATCGGAGGACAATACAGCACCAAGAACACCAGTTTTCGAATCAACTTTAATTGGGAGCCGAGCCCGGATCACCTTATCTATGCCGGACTTACCTCAAGCTATCGTGCTGGCGGTTTCAATATGGGCGGATCAGATAACAGGGTTTATATCGATGGCACTGGTTCCTTGGTGTTTTACGATGACGAAAAATTGAAGGCATGGGAGGTTGGTTTCAAGAGCGCTTTCTTTGATGGTAGAGCTCAGGTAACGGGTGCTCTCTATTACTATGACTACAGGGATTATCAGGATCATGTTGAGACTTGGGAAACATCTAGCGGTGACTTTGACCTACCGGTCGGTATAGAGGCTCCGGCAGGACGTGGGCCAGTGGAGATGACCGATAATATTCCGAAAGCTCATAACGCCGGTTTTGAAATCGATGGTGTCTTGCTGGTAACCGATAGCCTAACCATGGGCGGCAACTATAGTTACACTGAGTCCGTGTACGATACTGCGTATTCGGTTTTTAATGAGAATGATCCTCGCTATCCACGGGAAATATTTGGGGGCGACCTGACCCAAGATCCGTGTTTGGCGACCGACGCAACAAAAGATCTATACTGTCTACAGGTGGATGGTGTGCAGCTTGCAGGGATACCAAAACATAAGTTCACGGGCTGGGCCTCTTACCAATGGATCATGGACGCCGGCACGTTAACTTGGTACGGGTCTGTTGCTTACACCGGCGAGTACTTCACCAATACCTTTTCTCGCCCTTGGGACGAGGTACCCGAGCGCCATCGTATAGATACTCGACTGTCCTTCGATTCGGCGGATCAGCGCTGGAGTACCTCGCTGTTCGTTGATAACGTTTTAGACGATACGTTCTTGAGATGGTCGGACATGGAAGGTCGACGATCGGGTTACGGTGGTAATTTCCCGCAGCGGGTGGTCGCCCTTATGCCCCGTTATGTCGGCGTAGAGTTTGTTTATAACTTCCTCTAAGTTACGGCAAACTTAAGAATTAAGGCGCACCTAGGTGCGCCTTTTTTTATGCGTAGTTGGGGCGATTTAGAAAATACCAGCGCACGAACTGTGCTGAGCAGCGAACTATGGCAGCGCTAACGCGATGAGTTGGGCGTTTTGTGCCTCGCCACTGGCAATGACGATGAACTGTTTGCCGTTCTGCATGTAGGTCATAGGCGTGCCCCAGGGGCGAGCGGGTAAGTCGACCTCTGCAATTACCCGCCCGTCTTGTTTGTCAAAAGCGCGCAATACATTACGTTGCCCATCCGCCTGAGAGACCAGTAACAGGCTCCTGGTTAAAACCGGGCCGCCAGACCATGAGGCTCCGAGCGGTCCTGGGTCCGGTAACCCCATGTCGATAACTTTTTGCCTGGGGCCGTCGCCGTTAACGCTCATCCACAGATGATCGCCGCTATCCATATTGATGGCAGTGACTCTGGCATAGGGTGGCTTTATCAGCGGCAACCCTTTTGGGCCGCGGACGCGGTTGACGCTGCGGCTGCGCACATAGTCAAAATTAGTCTCGTCGGGGTTACCCTGTTTAAGTTTTACCGCAATGGGGCTGGCTTGAGAGGGTATATATAAAATTCGCTGCCGAGGATCGAAGGCGGCACCGGTCCAGTTAGCGCCACCGGCCCATCCTGGCAGATTCAATGTCCCCTGTAGGCTGGGTGGTGTATACAGAGGCCCTGTTTGAAACCTGCTCATAATCGCTTTTGCTTCGTTATGTAACGCTGGGCTGAAATCGATTAGTTGGTTTTCGTTCATGCCCTGGCGCTCGAAGGGGGCGGGTTTGCTCGGTATCGGTTGGGTTGGACTTGAGCGTTCGCCCGGCACTGTGCTCTTAGGCACCAGTGTTTCATTTATTGGCCAAACGGGTTCGCCGGTTATGCGGTCAAAGACATATACAAAGCCTTGCTTTGAAACCTGAGCCACCGCTTTGATGCTTTCTCCATTAACCACTATATTCATTAGTGTCGGCGCCGCCGGCAGATCGTAATCCCACAATCCGTGATGCACCATTTGGAAATGCCAAACCCGCTTGCCGGTGCGTGCGTCTAAGCAGATCAGACTTTCGGCAAATAGGTTGTCGCCAAGGCGGTGCCCACCGTACCAATCATTAGTAGGCGTGCCAGTGGGCAAATAGACGTAGCCTAATTCTGGATCGGCGCTTATGCCGGTCCATACGTTGGCATTACCGGTATAACGCCACGATTCGTTTTCCCAAGTGTCGCTGCCATAGGCTTGGCCCTGGGGAATGGTCTCAAAGATCCATACCTGTTCGCCCGTGAGCGGATCGAAGGCGCGCACATGTCCGGGTGGCATCTCTTTATTTTTCGGGCCGTCCATTATTGAAGAACCCACAACCACCACGCCGGCAACTACCGTGGGTGCAGAAATAACTGAATACACTTTACGGTCTACGGGCTTACCTAAACCCAAGGTTAGATCCACACGCCCAGCGTCGCCAAAGTCTTGAGTCGGTTGGCCGGTTGTTGCATCGAGTGCCCACAGATAGGCATTGTTGGTAGGCATAAAAATGCGAGACCGCCCCTGGCTATCCGACCAGTAAGCGACGCCGCGATGGTTAAACCCGAGATTGGTTGGACGACCATCGCTGTAGGTGCGGGTATCGAATACCCAGATAGTTTTGCCTGTTACCGCATCGATGGCGGCAACGTGCCCTAATGAGGTGCTGGTGTAGAGCACATTGCCGACTTTTAGCGGCGTTGATTTAAAACCCCAGGGTGTCTTTTTTGGATCGGCTTTTACCAGCGTATTGTCCGGAGACTGCCATTGCCACGCCACTTCCAGTTTGGCGACGTTGCTGGCGTTAATCTGATCCAGATCAGCGTATTTGGAAGAGCCTGGATCATTGCCATAGGTTGGCCAATCGGTAGCAGCCCCATGTAGATAGGATGCCGCCATCGACAAAATTAATACCAGGGTGATGCGATGGGTTGGCATGACCAGTTTCCTCCGAGCGGTGAGTGCTAGTTTATGTGGGTATCTGCAGTGACTCCCAGTTCGACGACGGCAAGCTGCCCGCCTGTGTTTTCCAGAGTAGTCACGGAGCAATTGTCCGGGGCAAAAATTCGCATTCTGTCGTCGTGGGTTGCGGCGCCGACGGCGGCATTAATGGCAACAAAGTGGCTGAAGATGATGCAGTTCTCGGTCTGGTCTAATAAATGGTCAACTAGCGCCTGACGCCATGCTTGGGCATCTGCGGCCAGGGCTGACCATCCGCCCTGCATTGCTTTCTGTAGCCATTGGGCGCGCTCCTGCAAATCCTCTGTGGGTGATGGTATCTCAGCAACTCTGGGCTCAATACCAACTTTACAATTCCATTGTTGCGCCAGCGGTTCGGAGGTCTCTAACGCACGTGCCAGCGGGCTTGAAAATAATGTAGGCCTATCCTCGCTATGCTGTTCATGCAACATGGCGGCAACGGCCCGGGCCTGGCGACGCCCCAATTCGTCCAACCCTGGATCCTTGTGACTGCCAAACCCGGCAGCGGCCTTACCGTGTCTTACTAGATGAATTTGCGTCATATTTACTGTTCCTGTTATTCGTCACCAGCCCTCGTGATTTAGCATCCGGTTGCCTACAATAATGCTTTGCAACAATGTCTAGGAATTATGTGTGTCTGATCAAGCAGCAGCAGGAATAACCCCGTCATTCACTCCGGATACCACGGTAAGTGTGCGCGAAGCCTTTGGAATTGATCAAGAACTATCGGTGCCGGCCTTCAGCGAAAGAACAGATTATGTTCCGGCGATAGATCCTGATTATCAATTTGACCGCGATACTACTTTGGCCATTCTTGCTGGCTTCGCACACAACCGTCGGGTTATGGTTCAGGGCTATCACGGTACCGGCAAGTCCACCCATATTGAGCAAGTGGCTGCGCGCCTCAATTGGCCGTGCATACGAGTTAACCTAGACAGCCATATCAGCCGGATTGATCTCATAGGTAAAGATGCAATCGTGCTGCAAGACGGCAAACAGATTACCGAATTTCGCGAAGGCATTTTGCCTTGGGCGCTACCGCATCCGGTAGCCCTGGTCTTTGATGAATACGATGCTGGGCGGCCAGACGTGATGTTCGTTATCCAGCGTATCTTGGAGGTCGAGGGTAAGCTCACCTTGCTCGACCAGAACAAGGTTATTGATCCAAATCCGTTTTTTAGACTGTTTGCTACCACGAATACCGTCGGCCTGGGTGATACCACTGGCCTCTATCACGGCACCCAGCAGATTAACCAGGGTCAAATGGACCGTTGGAGTATCGTATCAACGCTGAACTATCTCGAGCACGAGGCAGAAGTTGAAATCATAAAGGGTAAAGTTGCTGCATTCGCCAAGGGTGCAAAGGGCGAGCGCTTGATCGGTAATATGGTCAGTGTCGCTGATCTCACTCGTAAGGGGTTTGTTAACGGCGACGTATCGACAGTGATGTCACCGAGAACAGTGCTCACTTGGGCACAAAACAGCGAAATCTTTGGTGACGTGGGTTTTGCATTTAGGGTGACGTTCCTGAATAAATGCGATGAACTCGAGCGGCCGATCGTTGCTGAATATTATCAACGCTGCTTGGGCGAAGACCTGGGCGATGCCACAGCTGGCATTACGCTGAAATCGGCCTAAGCCTCAATGAACGACGTTGACAATCCGCTTGAACCGTTCAAGCGGGCGACTACAGCCGCCATCCGCGCGATCGCTGAGAATGATGAACTGGACGTAAATTTTGGTCCCGGTGCACCCACCGCTCAGGGAGATCGGATACGCCTGCCATTGCCGTCTCAAGGCGCAAGTGCAACCGAAATTGATGCCGTGCGTGGCATTGGCGACGAATATGCCCTGCGTTATCGCCACCACAGCGCCCAGTTGCATGCACGTTTCAGTCCTCAGGGTGGCCCTGCTCAAGAGATGTTTGAATGGATTGAATCTGCTCGTATCGCATCTTTAGGCGCTCAGCGCATGGAAGGGGTTGCTGGCAATTTGGATGCGCATCTAGAGGTCCAGTGCCAGCAGGCTGCTTTTGATACGGTGACCGCCGAAGCGGACGCTCCCTTGTCTGTGGCGGTCGGATTAATTGTGCGTCAGCAGCTTACTGGACGGGAGCTGCCGCCGAGTGCTGAGAACGTTGTGCATTACTGGCGCGAGCATGTTTTGGAAAGCGCTGGCGAGCACATTGAAGCGTTGCGCGCGCATGTGGGTGATCAGGCGCAATTTGCGAATTTATGCCGCAATATTATCGCTGACCTTGGACTGCCGATTGATCTTGACGATCCTATGGACGGCGAGACCAATCCTGATGACGTTGAAACCATGGACGAGTCCCAAGACTCGGAAGCGGAATTTAGTCCTGAAGATGTGATGCTTGATGATGAATCGGGCGGTGAAGAGAGCACTGATGGTGACGCGACCACGGTGGAAATGGATGCCCATGCGGACATGGACGATGCTGCAGGCGAAGCGGATCCAGATGAAGCACCGGTACCCATGCCTGACGATGCTGGGCGCATTTCGGTGGACTTTAATTACTCGAGTTTTACCGACAAATACGACGAAATAATCAAGGCTGAAGAGTTGTGTGATGCCGAGGAACTAACGCGCCTGAGAAGGATGCTCGATCAGCAGCTGCAGAGTTTGCACCACGCCACATCGAAACTGGCGAATCGCCTTCAGCGCCGCCTTATGGCCAAGCAGAATCGCACCTGGGAGTTCGATCTAGAAGAAGGCATCTTGGATGCGGCACGGCTCACTCAGGTGATCATCGATCCAATGAACCCATTGGCGTACAAACAAGAAAAAGAAATGAAGTTTCGCGACACCGTGGTGACGCTACTGATCGACAGTTCCGGATCTATGCGCGGTCGTTCGATTACCATCGCTGCCATGTGTGCAGACATTATGGGGCGTACCCTCGAGCGTTGCTCGGTGCGGGTAGAAATTCTTGGGTTCACTACCCGTGCGTGGCGAGGCGGTCAATCCAGAGAGGATTGGATCAATGCCAATAAACCGTCCAACCCTGGGCGACTGAATGATGTCAGGCATATTGTTTATAAATCTGCAGACGATCCTTGGTCGAGAGCGCGACGTAATCTAGGTCTGATGATGCGCGAGGAATTACTGAAAGAGAATATCGACGGCGAAGCGCTTATTTGGGCGCATAACCGTATCGTTACCCGTAACGAACAGCGTAAGGTGATGATGGTGATTTCCGATGGCTTACCGGTGGACAACTCAACGTTGTTGGTAAACCCAAGCAACTTTTTGGAACAACACCTCAAGTATGCGATCGACATGATCGAAAATCATTCGCCGGTGGAGTTGGTTGCAATTGGTATTGGCCATGATGTCACTCACCACTACAAGCGTGCTGTGACCATTACAGATGCCGAGCAATTAGGTGGAGCAATGACGGAACAACTGGCAGAGCTGTTCGACATCAAAGACTAAGGCGCGCCTGGTGGTAGGGTCAGAGCCTAGGCCCTAACCCCACAGTAGGCATTAGCCCACGACTTCCATGCGTATGATTTCTGGAGCTCCACCCATCAAGCCTTTAAAACCGGCTCCGGCCGCTTTGAAGTGCTCTGACTGTCCGTGTGCGGCCATCGCAGCTTCATCCTCATAAAGTTCCATCACTGTGTAATTACCGTCTGCGTCTTTGCACAGCTTGTACAAATGGCAGCCAGGCTCATTGGCATTTACCTTTGCAGCCAGGTCGAGCATGACCTCCTCGAATGCCGCCTCTGAACCCTCTTTTACGTTTAACTTGGCGATAACTGCCAACATATGCCTCTCCTCATCAGTGAATAGTGATCGAATAAAGATCAGTGATTTCTAAATAAAAGATACGAGCGTGTAAACTCGATCCCAGATTGAGAATAGGGACTCTTATGCACAGACGCAATCTGCTCGAAGCGATAGACAGCTACTCGGCACGTTATCCGCAAGAAGTTGGCGTAGTCGAGCGCTTCAAAGAGTTAGTTACGAACCATGCGGATTGTTTTGATCGAGACTGCTGGCACGGCCACATTACAGGATCAGCTTGGCTGGTTAGCCCGGATCAGCAGCGCGTGTTGTTAACTCACCATCGCAAACTCAATATGTGGTTGCAGCTGGGGGGTCACAGCGATGGCGACCCGAGCACCGATGAGGTCGCGATGCGCGAAGCCCACGAAGAATCTGGTTTAACAGTACAATTACTCAACCCAGATATCTTTGATTTGGATGTGCATGAGATTCCGGCGCGTAAAAATGACCCAGCGCATTACCATTTTGACGTGCGCTATCAGATCCAAGCGAGCGGCGAAAAGTTCCGTATAAGTGAAGAATCTCTGGATCTGGCTTGGGTAAAAATAGACGAGTTAGAGCGCTATACCGAAGAGGAATCGATACTGCGTATGCGGCGAAAGTGGTACGAAAGTAACAATAAAAATTGAATTTGTTACGCTTTTTCCCTACTTGGGTCAAATAAAACTTAATAAAATACCCATTGTTCCTTAGTCAACGTTCCCGTACCCTTCTCATGGTCGCCCGATTGTTCCTTTTTCTGGCTCACGAACAGTGTGTTAGTTGTTGGACTCGATAGAGAAATCTGCCCCGGACAGCGATGTCTGAGGTGGGATTCGTCAAAGTCTTAGGTTTGATTGGTCGAAGGACTCCAAAGGGAGAAACTCAGCGCTTATCAAACGAAAAAGTAAAGGAGCAAAAAGAGCTGTGAAGAAACTATATGTAGGTAACCTCGCTTGGGCGGTTGCTGACGAAGATCTGCAATCTCTGTTCTCAGAGCACGGCAGTGTGGCATCAGCGTCGGTTATTACTGATCGCGAAACTGGTCGTTCACGAGGATTTGGATTTGTTGAGATGGAAGACGGCGCTGATGCCGCGATCGAAGCTCTTAACGGTCAAGATTTCAAAGGACGGGCACTGCGCGTAAATGAGGCTCAAAGCAAAGAGCGTGCTGGCGGTGGACGTCCAGGTGGCGGTGGTGGTGGTCGACGTTTCTAAGCGTTCCCGAGCTACAACTGGTTATTCCCGCTCGTAGCGGGGGATCAGAACCGCGAAAGAAATCCCGTTGATGTTTGGCATCAGCGGGTTTTTTTTGCTCAAAAAAAGCTACGCTGCCGGAGTTGAAATCTCGGCCGGATGGAATAGGTGGCAGGCTACGCTGCGTGGATTGTCTCCGTTCTCAATAGGTAATAGCGTCGGGGTGATGTGATGGCACTCTGACTGAGCTTGCGGGCAGCGGTTAGCGAAACGACAACCCGCGGGCACGTTTACCGGCGAGGGAATTTCTCCTTGAATATTTGTTGAGGCGCGCTCGCGCTCACTCTGCGGATCAGCCTCTGGATTGGAGGCGATCAAGGTCTTGGTATAGGGATGTTTGGGTTCAAAAAACACGTCGTCCGCGGTACCAATTTCTACTAGGCCACCCAAATACATAACCGCCATGCGATCACTAATGTAGCGCACCATGGACAGATCATGAGCGATGAACAAAAGGGTCAGTCCCATACTGGCCTTAAGATCGCCGAGTAGATTGATCACCTGGGCTTGAACGGAGACGTCTAAGGCGGAAATGGGTTCGTCGCATACGACAAATTCGGGTTGCAATATGAGTGCCCGCGCAATCCCGATGCGCTGACGCTGGCCGCCGGAAAATTCGTGGGGATAGCGAGATCTATGATCTGGATGCAGGCCCACTTGTTCGAGCCATTTGGCAACTTCATCCTGAGTCTCGGTGTTGCTCAGTTTGTGATGCAAGCGTAGGCCCTCGGCAATGATCTCCCCGACGGTCATACGCGGATTGAGCGATGAGTAGGGATCTTGAAAGATCATTTGCATATGCGGTGAGTAGCGGGCGAAATCCTTAGCTGAGTAGGCTTTGGGCATCACTTCGCCACGAAAGGTCACCTGTCCTGCGGTTTTGTCGTGCAGGCCAAGGAGTGTTTTGCCGAGGGTGGATTTGCCAGATCCACTCTCACCGACCAAGCCCACGATCTCACGTTCGCCAATGTTAAGACTGACATGGTCGACTGCGTGTACTTGCTGCTGGCGACCGAGGTCAAAGTATTTTACCAACTGGTCGATTTCTACGAGATTGTTCAACGCTCAGCTCCCGCAGCAAAGTACAGAGTTTCTGGTCTGTTGAGATTGTCGTTGTCATGGAGCCAGCAGCGCGACCAATGGTTGCTACTAACCGTAGTGGTGTTCGGAGGCTCAGTGCCGCAAATTTTCATTGCGTGGGGACAGCGGGCGCAGTAGCCGCAGCCTTCGGGTGGTTGGAATAGATCCGGTGGTGAACCGTCAATGGGCACCAGAGTCTGGCTAGCGCTGCGTCTATTGGAAGGCATGGCGCCACGCAGCCCCAGAGTGTAGGGGTGCGCTGAGCGATAAAATACATCGTCAACGCTGCCATGTTCGACCACCTGACCGGCATACATCACCATTACTTCATCGGCCATCCGCGCCACCACGCCTAGGTCGTGGGTGATCAAAATAATCGACATCTGGGTTTCTTGTTGCAGATCGTTGAGTAGGTCAAGGATCTGCGCTTGGATGGTCACATCCAGGGCGGTAGTGGGTTCGTCTGCAATCAGCACCGCGGGTTCGCAGGCGATAGCCATGGCAATCATCGCGCGTTGTAACATGCCCCCTGAAAATTCGAACGGGTACTGTTTCGCGCGTTTTGCAGCTTCGGGAATTTTGGTTAGCTCTAGTAACTCCACGGCGCGTTTAAATGCATCGCGATGGCTGTAGCCTCTATGTACTTGCAGGGTTTCGGCGATTTGGTTACCGATGTTCATGGTTGGGTTTAATGAGGTCATGGGATCCTGGAAGATGATGCTTACCTGATCGCCGCGAATATCATTACCGCCGATGACCTTGCTACCGAGAATGTCATGTCCGTTTAAGGTCGCTGTGCCTTGGGTAATGCGCCCCGGTGGCATGGGTATCAAGCCCATGAGACTTTGAACCGTTACTGATTTGCCGCAGCCTGACTCGCCCACAATGGCTAGGGTCTCGCCTAGGCGCACGTCAAAACTCACACCACGTACGGCTTTAACGATGCCGCCATAGGTGTCGAATTCCACGTGGAGATCATTAACGCTCATCAGCGTGTCAGGCATAGTGCATTCTCTCTATTCGCGGTTGCGCATACGCGCGTCGAGTGCATCGCGTAGGCCGTCGCCAAGCAAGTTAAAAGCCAACACGGTTACGCTGATAAATAGTGCAGGGAAAATCAGTTCGTGGGGGTGGGTGAGCATCGTCTTTATGCCCTCGTTACACATGGATCCCCAAGACGGTGTCGGTGGTGCTACGCCCATGCCGATGAAGGATAGAAAGGCTTCAGTAAAGATGGCGCTGGGTACTGCAAAGGTGACGGTAACGAGGATGACACCCATGGTATTAGGAATCATATGACGTAATAACAGATAGGGGGTTTTTGCACCCAGTAGACGCGATGCGCCAATGTAGCCTTCTTCACGAATTTGCAGCACTTGGCCGCGCACTAGCCGGGCGGCGGCTGGCCAAAGTAATACCACCATCGCCACCAGCATCGGCATTATGCCGCTCTCGCCAGGACCGATACCGAATATAACTTTGAACAGAATCATAAAGAGTAGGAACGGTAGAGCGACTACGAAGTCGGCAAAGCGCATCATCAATTGATCGGTCAAACCACCAACAAATCCGGCTACGCTGCCATACAAGACACCAAATAGAATATACAGAATCGGCGCAAACAGACCGATAAACAGGGACACCCGAGCACCGTGCATGAGTCGAGAGAGCATGTCGCGACCGAGGTAGTCGGTGCCCAATGGATGCAGTTTAAGCTGGAACTCGTGGCCGTAATCAACTTGCTCATTGGCGCCGAGCAGACTGCGTCTCTCAGCCTCGCGACGCGTGATCACCCGGGTCACTTTGGTACTTAAGGTTGCCACCAGGTCGCTGTCTTCGCCGCGCTCGTCTAGTGCCACTACAGAGTAGTAGTAATCAATGGGGCGCAGATCAAGGCGGTCTTCGAAGTATAGGTTTTGCGTTTCAGCAAGCGGCAACCCCAAGGAGCGGCCAGCGGTGATTGGGAATAAGTTACGGTAAATACGATAACCACCGGCCGCGCGCTCGCCCTGAGCTTGCCAGCTTAAGCGCACGGATTGGGTAGAAGGCGCCACGGCAAACGTCAGCCCTACAGCATTATCATTTGCCACAAAGTCTTCGCTAAGCTCGCCGTACCAAGGCTCATAGTCCTTCACTAAGATCGCGGAGCGATCGGCACCCGGCGCGATGCTAATTTGGTCGACATCTTGGGATGACGGATCAACGGTCCAGATCATGGGGCCGATGAATGTAAAGGCGAGCAAGCCGATTATTAAATACAGGGAAAAAATGGCGCGTTTGTTTTGTTGCAGACGCCTCCATGCGTCCTGCCAATAGGACAGCGACGGACGGCTACTTATTGCGGCCGCTTGATCCTGTGCTAGGGGTGTGAATGCATCTGCTGCGCGCATCAGTCGAGCCTCACCCGTGGGTCAATCCAGCCGTAAAACAGATCGACCACGATAACCATAAATACCAGAAAGGCGCCGAAGAAGACCGTGGTGCCCATAATTACCGTGTAGTCCAGTTGTTGCACAGCCTGGACGAAGTACCGGCCCAAACCTGGAATCGCAAAAACGATTTCCACGACGAAGCCGCCAGTAGTGATGCTGGCTATGGCTGGGCCGAGAACGGTTACTACCGGCAAAACCGCATTAGGTAGCTGATGGCGGCTGAATACCTGAGTACTCGGCAGGCCCTTAGCATTAGCGGTGCGGATGTAGTCGGAATTAACGATCTCTAGCATCGACGAGCGCATCAGGCGTGTTAGATAAGCCATAGTCGAAAGCCCCAATACCATGGCGGGTAAAATCATATGCTGGACTGTGCCCCAGCCGCCTACCGGCAAGATCGATGTGCCCGCAAGGTTGTTCAGATTTACCAGCGACAACTGGCCGATAGCGGCGATGACAAAACTCGGCACGGATATGCCAAGGATGACTAAAAACATGATGATGGTATCGGGTAAGCGGTTGCGATAGAGGGCGGTTAAGGCACCCCAAAGAACACCGCCGAGACCGGCAAAAACCACTGCCAAGATGCCTAAAGTCGCAGACACTGGGAAGTGCTCGCGGATGATGTCATTTACGCGGCGGTTTTCTTGGGTAAACGAGATACCTAAATCACCTTGGCTAAGGTTGCGTAAGAACACTAGATACTGGGTTGTCAGGGGTTTATCTAGCCCGTATTTGGCTTCTAAGTTGGCGCGAATCTTTGCGCTAGTGGCCTTGTCGCTGGTTAGCGGATCGCCCGGTACTGCGTGCATGCCAAAAAACGTCGCGGTTGCGATAAACCATATGGTCACTACGCTGAGTGCAAGCCGTTTCAGCATATAGCGCCACATAACTATTGACCTCCTGCACTAGTGTCAATGTATGCATTGGTATAGTCGGTATCAGCGCCGATGACACGACGCTTCAGACCCTTCAGTTGTGGGTGGACCGCGTAGGTCACTCCGCGCTCGAACATAGGCAGCAGTGCGACGTCGTCAAACAGCACATGCTGTATTTTTCCAAACGCATCCATACGAGTTTTGGTATCGGTTGACCCTTGAGCTTCGCGCACCAGCCGGTCGTTTTCGTCGCTCATGTAGCGACCTCGATTGTTCAGGTTCCAGGACGCAAACAGATCGCCAAAGGTCAGAGGATCGTTATAGTCCGGTCCCCAACCCGCTAACAGAATGTCAAATTCTCCCGCGGTCATCTTTGCTAACCGCTGCTTAAAAATCTGTTTATCGATTTTTATGGTCAGGCCGAGCTTGCTTTTGAGTGCTTCTTGTACCCACTCGGACTGGATGTTAGAGACTGGGCTGTCACTGGTAAGCAGTACGATGGGCGGCCACTCGTCTAAGCCCAGCTCTTCTTTGGCCAAAGCCAGATGTTCTCGTGCTTTGGCGGTATCGAGGCGTAACTGGGGCGGTGGATATTCTTCGCGCAAAGGCGTATTGGTGCCCATGAGCCACTCGGGGAATATTGAAACGCCTGGTTTAAACCCAGGTAGTTTTGTGACCTTATAAACCAACTCATCCATATCTAAAACCAACTGCATTGCGCGTCGAAGGTTCCAGTTGCGGCTCAGTCGTTCATCGCGATGGTTGAACTCTAAAAAGAATAACGTGCCGTCTTGATTGCGTTTAATGGGCCAGCCCTGACGCTGGGCCTCGATTAAGTTTTCGGCACCGAGAGTGGTGAAGGCAACTTTGCCGTCTTTGAAAAAATTAATTGCGGCGTTTGCGTCTTGGGTAATGTAGGCAACATTGATTTGATCGAGTTTGATGCGATCTTTATCCCAATAGTTAGGGTTTTTCTCAAACAATAGACTGGAGCCATGCACCCAACTGGTGAGCTTGAACGGCCCAC
>MDTB01099077.1_pt1 | contig 24136 bp, 25 predicted proteins | sample 811161 | NCBI WGS metagenome assembly MDTB01 (sample SAMN05326650, study PRJNA326480) | marine metagenome | isolation source: seawater | place: Mediterranean Sea | collected 2009
AAAAGAATCTAGGGCATCTCAAAAATCTTTTTTTACTTTTAAAGCGCCTTCGACTGAGACTGCAATAATTCAGGAATTGCATACCATTGTAGGCCATGAAATTTGCTCCATTATTGACAAAGAATTTTCATGATCCCAAATTTAATATCTCTATCAAGGATATTTCTCATATTTCCTATCATCTTTTGCATGATGATCAATAACACTTACTTAGCTTTTCTATTATTTTTGATAGCTAGTTTTACTGATTTTTTAGATGGATATATAGCTAGATACTTAAGACAAGAGACTGTCTTGGGAGCAAATTTAGATCTTTTAGCAGATAAAATTTTTGTAAGTAGTTTATTAATTTTCATCTCTTTTCACTTTGATAATCTTATTTATTTGATGATGACAATATTAATTATCGCTAGAGAAATTTCTATAGGGACTATCCGACAATACTTATTGGAAACAAATAAGGAAAATAAAGCAAAAGTAAATTTTTTAGGAAAGTTTAAAACTTTTTTTCAAATTTTCTCTATTGGGGTTGCTATGATCTTTTTGGATACTGAATTATCCTCAATTGTTGAGGTTGTAGTAATAATTGCAGCTGCCATGTCTTGGCTTTCACTCCTAAATTATTCTTATGAAAAAAATTAGAAATATTCCCTTTATAGACCTAAGTCTAAAGAAAATGGACTTAGACAAAACGGTTAGTAATATCTACAGATTAATAAACGATAAAATTTTTATCGGTGGAGAAGAAGTAAAAAAATTCCAAGATAACTTTTCAAAATTCAATGAAAGTAAATATTGTCTTGGGGTAGCAAACGGAACAGATGCCTTAGAGATTGCTTTAGAAAGTTTAGATGTTCCTAAAAATTCTGAAGTGATAGTTCCAAATTTTACTTTTTTATCTCCTGCGGAGGCTGTAGTTAGAGGAGGCTATAAATTAGTTCTGGCAGATATAAATCTTGATGATTTCACAATTTCAATAGAGTCTCTCAAAAAGCTAATAACTAAAAAGACCAGGGCCTTGATAGTTGTACATTTATTTGGAAACCCGTGCAATATGCTTGAAATAAAAAAAATTACTGATACGTATGGAATCAAAATAATTGAAGACTGCTCACAGGCTCATGGTGCAAAATTTAGAGGAAAAACTGTTGGTAATTATGGTGATATTGGAACATTTAGCTTTTACCCTACAAAAAATTTAGGTGCTTTTGGAGATTCTGGAGCAATAGTCACAAATAAAAAAAGTCTTTATGAGAAAGCCCAAAAAATAGCTAATCATGGCAGAGTAGCAACATATGATCACCTACTTCCAGGAAGAAATTCAAGACTAGATTCCATTCAAGCCTCGGTGCTAAATTTTAAAATTCAAAACTTAGAAAAACATAACCAATTAAGAATTAAACAGGCATCTTTTCTGGTAAAGGCTCTTAAATCAGCTAACATTCAAACTCTCAAATTAACTTCAGATCAGTTCTCAGTATTTCACCAATTTCCAATTTTATCTAAAGAGAGGAAATCACTAACGACTTTTCTTAAGAAGAAAGGAATTAATTGTGGAATTTATTATCCTAAGCCTTTGAGCAAAATGAAGGCATTCAGGAACATAGAATCAGTAAGTAGAGTTGATTCTAAAAACTCTGAAATAGCCTGTGATCAGATTTTAAGCCTTCCCATCGGCCCTCATTTAACTATAAAAGATTCAGAATATATAGCTAATGCTATACAATCATTTGCGAATTAAAAGGCTGAGTGGCAGAGTGGTTATGCAGCGGACTGCAAATCCGTGTACGCCGGTTCGATTCCGACCTCAGCCTCCAAAAAAATGAAAAATTCCAAGATTCTTATTACTGGTTCTTGTGGATTCATAGGCTTTCACCTAACAAAAACTTTATTGGAACTTAACTATGACATTCTTGGTATTGATAATCTAAATGATTATTATTCTGAAAGACTTAAATTACATAGACTGAATTTACTTAGAAATTTTGATAACTTCACTTTTCATAAAATTGATCTAGTAAATAAAAAAAAGGTTGAAGAAATTCTTGATGAATTTAAACCAGACACTGTGATTAATTTAGCTGCTCAAGCCGGAGTGAGATATTCATTTATAGATCCTTTTTCATATATAAATTCAAATGTTGAAGGTTTTTATAACTTAATTAATTCATGCTCTATAAGAGGTATTACAAAATTCATATATGCATCTAGTAGCTCTGTTTATGGAGATAAATCAGGATTCCCCTTTAAGGAAAAATCTAAACATATAGAGCCTAAGTCGCTTTACGGTACAACTAAGCTACTTAATGAAAAAATTGCATCTCTAATATCAAAAGATTATGGTCTTTCATGTATAGGATTAAGATTTTTTAGCGTATACGGAACCTTTGGGAGGCCTGATATGGCTTACTATGATTTTACTAAGAGAATACTTTCAGAAAAAGAAATTACACTTTTTAATAATGGAGATATGATGAGAGACATGACCTATATTTCCGATGTAATTGAAGGTATCATTCTTTGCCTAAATAATTTGGATAAAACCTTTGAAGGTAAAAATGAGATTTTCAATATAGGAAATAACTATCCTATCAAAACCTCTTTCCTGCTAAATTTTATTGAAAACAAACTACAAAAAAAAGCAAAAATAAAAATAAAAAATTCTGAAATGGAAATTAATAAAACCTGTGCAGACCTTAATAAATCTCAAAAAAAACTAGGGTACATTCCTAAAATTTCTTTTGAGGAGGGAATGGAAAAATTTATTGATTGGTACCTTAAATATGACGAAAAATAAAATTAAGATAGCTATAGTCGGTTATGGGTTTGTAGGAAAAGCAACAGATTTTGGTTTTAACAAAAATTGCGAAAAATTACTAATAGATCCAAAGCTTAAAACTCCCCTAAATCAGGTAAAGTCATTTTCTCCAGATTTTATTTTTATCTGTTTGCCAACCCCAATGCTATCAAATGGGTCTCAAGATATTGAAATTCTAATTGATACTTTAATAGAACTGAGTAGTTTTAGTATTAATTCAACAATAATAATAAAGAGTACTGTGTTACCTGATAATCTGTTGAAAGCTACTAAAATTATTCCTAATCTAATTTACAACCCAGAGTTTTTAAGAGAGAAATTTTGTAATGAGGACTTCATTAATTCCCCGATGATCGTTATCGGTGGATCTGAACAAGAATCAAAAAAAGTTGCTCAACTTTATAAAAAAAATTCATCATGCCTTACTAACAACTATATTTTTACAGATATAATTACAGCCTCTTTATTAAAATACACAATAAACTCATTTCTAGCCACAAAAGTGCTCTTTTTTAATCAATTAAAAAATATCTTTGATTCATCTGGGGCGCTTGATTCATGGGATAACTTTATAAGTTATATAAGCTTTGATTCTAGAATGGGAGGATCACATATGTCCGTTCCAGGGCATGATGGAAAGTTAGGTTTTGGAGGGGCATGTTTTACAAAAGACACTGCTGCACTTTTAAATTATGCAGAAAATCTGAAAGTTCAATTTGATCTTTTAGAGAAAGCTGTAAAACTAAATAACTCTATCAGATCATTATATGAAGATATTGATCAGAGAGAAAAGGATCAAAATGTAAATTATGATTTCAATCATTAATTTGCCCGGGTGGTGGAATTGGTAGACACAAGGGACTTAAAATCCCTCGAAGGCAACTTCGTGCCGGTTCAAGTCCGGCCCCGGGTACCAAAGCATAGGTGATTTAATCAAATTTTTTCAGTTTTCAAGCCTAACTAAATATATTGCAAATACAGGATGGCTATTCATAGATAGAATTTTTCAGCTGTTTTCATCAATTTTCATAGGTTTATGGATAGCAAATTACTTGGGCGTTGAAAAATTTGGTGTATTTAGCTTTGTTCAAGTATTTGTATCCTTTTTCTTTCCTTTAATAAGCTTAGGGATGGATACAGTTCTTGTTAAAGAACTTATTACCAATAATAAAAGAATTGATTTGTTTTTATCAAATGCTTTTTATCTTAAATTGTCTTCCTCAGTTATTTCAATAATTTTTATATTTTTAATACTACATTACCTTGGAGACCAGGAAGGTAAGAGCTTTTTGATATCTATATTGGCTTTTAAATTATTCTTTGATTGCTTTTTAGTCATTGATTTTTATTTTCAGAGCATTTCAAAGAGTAAGTTATTTGTAATATCTAGAACAATTGCTTTATCAATAGGAATATTTTTAAAAATTTATTTCATACTTAATGGCTTTGATATTTATTTCTTTGTATCTGCTCTTTTAATTGAATCAGTTTTATTATCTGCGTTGCTTGTTATATTTTTTCTTTTTGAAAAAAAAGACTTTAAGTTCACTTATTTCTCAAAACATACTTCAAAGTCTCTTCTTAAAAAATCTTGGCCAATGTTATTTAGTTCTTTTGTTATCCTAATCTATATGAAAATAGATCAAATAATGTTGAATTATTTGGCTAATGATTATGAATTGGGAATCTACTCTTTTGCAGTAAAACTAAGTGAATCTATTTATTTTATACCGGCCATAATCTGTGTCTCTTTTTTTCCAGCAATTGCAAAACTTAGAAGCTTAGATAATCAAAAATATATCAAGAGTGTTCAAACATTATTTGACTCAATGTTCTTAACTGCCTTAATTTTAATCTTTTTAATTATTTTCTTTTTTGAAAGTTTTTTATTGTTTTTAGGGCTGGAACAATACCAAAATAGTTTATCAATTTTGTATATTCATATTTGGGCAGGGATTATGGTTTTTTTTGGAATTGCTAGACACCGATATATTGTTTTAGAAAACCTTCAAAAATTTGAAATTTTACTGGATATGTTTGCCGGCATTCTTAATGTTTTTCTAAATCTTTTGTTTATTCCAAAATATGGAGCACAAGGGGCAGCTTTTGCCACATTGATAAGTTATTTCGGTGGATCTATTTTGCCTATGATCTTTATTAGAAAATTTCGTCATATTTTCCTTATGTTTATAATCTCTCTCTTATCTCCTTTTAAATATTTTTATAGGATAGTTTATGTGTGGAATCGTAGGAATAGTTGATTTAAAAAATAATAGAATTTGTGAATCAAAATTAAATCACATGAATTCTTTATTGTTTCATCGCGGCCCTGATCACAGTAATACAATTATTTTTAACAATATGGGTTTTGGGCATAATAGATTATCAATCATTGACTTAGATGAGTCGGCAAATCAACCTATGAAGTCTTTTAATAAAGAGCTAACTATTGTCTACAATGGTGAAATTTTCAATTATATTGAATTAAGAAAAGATTTAATAAAAAAAGGTTATTTATTTAAGACATCTTCTGATACTGAAGTGATTCTGGCTTCGTATTTAGAATATGGGCAAGAATGTATTGAAAAGTTTAATGGTATGTGGGCTTTTGCCATTCATGATGCCAGAGATAACTCAATATTTATTTCTAGAGATAGATTTGGAGAAAAACCTTTATATTATTTTTTAGATCATAAATATTTTATTTTTTCATCAGAAAAGAAGGCAATAACAAAAAGCCTTTTTTATCATGGAAATATAGATTCGAAAGCTCTTGCAACTGCACATAAAAGTCCTTTTGTCTTGGAGTCATCCGGCTTTACGGAATTCGAAAATTTAAATAATTTATTACCTGGACATAATATTCATTTCAAAAAGAATAAAATAAAAGTTTCTAGATGGTGGAAAATAAAATCTGAATCCTCCCTAGAAAATTATAATGAGGAAGAACTAACTGACAGGTTTTCAGAACTATTGTTGGATTCATGTAATTTAAGGCTAAGATCCGATGTACCAATATCGGCAACTCTGAGCGGAGGACTAGATTCAAGTGCAATTGTTTCAAATTTAAATTTATTAACTAAAAATTATGATATCTACTCTCATAAATTTAAAGACGCTTTTTATGATGAAATTGATTATGCAAAATCTGTTGCAGATCACCTAGATAAAAAATAAAAATAGTTGAATCATCAAAAGATGATCTTCAAAAAAAAATAGATAAAAGTATTTATCATATTGAAACCATTTATTGGGGCGTGCCTGACTCAGCTTTTAGAATTTATGAAAATCAAAAAAAAGATGGCTTCAAAATATCTATTGATGGCCATGGAGCAGATGAATTATTGGGAGGTTACATTAGCCATTTTGATCATTTAGCAAAATCAAAGAAAATTTTTCAATTTAAAGATATATTCAATATATGGACTGAAAGAGAAAAACAACAACTCATGCCTTTGAAATTAACTAATTTCTTAAAATTTTTTATATTAAGCAGATTAAATATTTCTTCGAATAAAAATGATCTATACAGTTCACCTTACTCAAATGAAATAAAAAATAAAAATTTTAAATCTCAGATGATTGGTGAATTTCAACAGACTATGCTCCCAAAAATATTGAAGAACTTTGATGCATTATCTATGGCTAATTCTATTGAGGTAAGGATGCCTTTTCTAGATCATAGATTGGTAGAATTTTGTTTTTCATTGAAAGAAGAATATTTTATAAGAGGTAAATGGAGGAAATATATTTTAAGAAAATCTATTGAAGACAAGGTTCCTAATAATGTCGCATGGAGGGAAGATAAAATAGGTTTTAATTCTCCAGTTTCTGAATATCTTAGTAATCAACTTTATGATTGGTCAAACGACACAATAAATAGCCCTTCCAATGAATTTTATGATAAAAAGCAATTATCAAAAGATCTAAATTCAATAAAGAATAATAGGCTACAATGGGAGAAGTCTATGCTCATTTGGATGAAACTAAATACCATTAAACTTAAAGAATTACTCTTATAAATTAAATGATAAAAGTAGGTCAAATTGGTGTTGGCTATTGGGGTCCAAATATTTTAAGAAATTTAATCTCCAGTGAAGATTTTGAATTAATTTCGATAATGGATTTATCGAAAGAAAGAAGAGATTTTGTTGCTAAAAATTTTCCCAATGTAAGTACAACTTCTAATTTAGAGGATATTTTATGCAACGATGAAATTGATGCGGTAGTAATAAGCACACCCGTTAAATCACATTTTGAATTGGCAGTGAATTGTTTATCTCAAGGAAAACATATACTAGTTGAAAAACCATTAGCTACCTCCACTAAAGAAATAAATGAGATGGAAAAAATTGCTTCAAAAAATGATCTTATAGTTATGACGGGGCATACTTTTTTATTTAATGATGCCGTAAACTTCGTAAAGAAATATATAGAAAATAATGATCTTGGTGAAATTAGATACATCTACAGCAAACGTTTAAACCTTGGCAGAGTTAGAGATGATGTTGACTGTTTATGGAATTTTGCCCCGCACGATTTAAGCATAATTCAATACTGGATGAATGATGCTAATCCTATTTCAATCAAAAGATTTGGTAATTCGTATCTTCAGAAAGAAATAGATGATGTCTGTTTTTTGAATTTAAAATATCCTAATGGTGTGATTGCAAATGTTCATGTAAGTTGGCTTGATCCATTAAAAGTTCGTCAAACAATAGTTGTGGGTTCAAAAAAAATGATCCTCTATGATGATTTATTGAAAGATAAAATTCATATTCATGACAAAGGTATCGAACCTAAAGCAGCCCTAAATGAACAAATGCATTACGATAAGAAAGACTTCATTTATAGATCCAATAATGTAGAAATTCCAAAAATAAACTATACGGAACCATTGTCAAATGAGATCAAGCATTTTTCCGATTGTATACAGGGTAAATCCATTTGCAGGACAGGCATTTCACATGCAAAAGAAATAGTTAGAATATTGCAATCTGCTGAAAATGTATAATAATGCCCTCAGCAAAACTTATTAAAATATTTCTAGAAAAGTTTTTTAATAATTTTTTTAAAAACAAAAAGTAAATCTAGAGATTATTTAAAAATGAAAGTTCCCTTCGTTGACCTAAAGAATCAATATCTGTCTATAAAGAAAGAAATAGATAGCGCTATTTCTGAAGTTATTGATGAAACTGCATTTGTTAAGGGGAAATATGTAAAAAAATTCGAGGAAGACTTTTCAAAATCTTATGGAATAGGTCATACAATTTCATGTGGAAATGGAACTGATGCTATTTATATTGCTTTAAGATCTCTAGATATTGGGCCTGGAGATGAAGTAATTACTTCATCCATGAGTTGGATTTCAACTTCGGAAGTAATCTCTCAAACTGGAGCAAAACCAGTTTTTATAGATGTTGGAGACGATTATTTGATTAATTGCGATCTAATTGAAAGAAAAATTAACGAAAAAACTAAAGCAATCATTCCAGTCCATTTATATGGACAGCCGTCAGATATGAATAAAGTTATGCAAATTGCAGAAAAATACAATCTTAAAGTAATTGAAGACTGTGCTCAGGCTCATTTTTCAAAATTTAATGGCAAAAATGTAGGTACTTTTGGTGATTTTGGAACATTTAGCTTTTACCCAGGAAAAAACTTAGGTGCTTATGGAGATGCCGGAGCTTTGATAACTGACGATAAAGAGCTAGCTCTAAAGGCTGAAATGTTTTGCAACCATGGTTCCCTTAAAAAACACGAACACAAAATTGAAGGAATAAATAGTAGAATGGATGGTATTCAAGCTGCAATATTATCTGTAAAACTAAATTTTATTCATGATTGGACACAGAAAAGAAATTTAGTAGCATCATATTACAACAAACATTTATCTACTCTTCATGATAAATTAAATTGCCCTATTCAGAATCCAGATATTGAGCATTCATTCCATTTATTTGTTGTGAAAACTTCACCATATCACAGGGATAATCTAAAAAAATGGCTAGAGTCTAAAGGCATCTCTACTGGTATACATTATCCTAAAGCATTACCTTTTTTAGATGCTTACAATTATCTAGGGCATGATAAAAAAGAATTTCCTAATGCTTTTAATTTTCAGGAATCAATTTTATCTCTTCCAATTTATCCTGAACTTAATGAATCCACCGTGGAAGCTATCTGCGAAGAGATAACTCAATATTTTGATGAGAATTTTAATTGATCTAAGGTATAAAAAAATTCTTTATTCCGACAATTTGATATCAAAAAAGGAACACATTTTAAAGTATGATTCTTTTTTTTCAGGATACTATGATGGATTTAAGAAAAATGGAAATGATGTGTTTTTAGTTTGCACTGATAGCTTCTTGTTGCCATTAATAATCCGATCTAAATTTAAATATCTGGTTAGAATACATGATTTAATTTTCAGTTTAAGGCCTTTCAATTTTTTTAAAAAATTAATCTGCACAGTGATAATTTCACTTTATTGCAAATTAAAAAAGATAGACTTTTATTTTTCAGAAGTTAATTTCAATATAATTCCTTCTCTTTTCTTAATATTGAATTCAAAAACAAAACTAACACAATGGTTCGGTATCTTTCCTGATATGGTAGAACTACACAATTTCAAGATGCTTAAAAATTATGACTTTTTGTGGAAACCTTCCATTTTTAATGATGATATCGAAAAACAATTCTCTGAAAACAATTCATTTTACATAGGTTGTTCTGCAAATTCCGATCATCATTTTTATCAATATGATAGCAGTCTGAGTTTTGAAATAGTTTTTGTTGGCACATTATCTAAATATCATTATGAAAGATTAGAGGTAATAGAGTATTTAGCAAATAATTTTGAGAATTTTGCCTTTTTTGGCAGTCTTGATAAATCAATTCATCTATCTAATGAAGCATCTAATTCATTCATGGGATGGGCAGATCAAGAGACTTATAGAAAAACTATTTCCTCCAGTAAAATTTCAATAAATCTAACATTGGATAGTTATGAAAAAGTTGTAAAAGGTTTTAATGCAAGATTATTCGAGTTAGCTTCGATCGGGGGAGCACTACAATTGGTATCTCAAGATAATAAAATTGATAGATATTTCAGAGAGAATGAAGTTATTCAATTCAAGAATTTAGCTAATTTAGTTGAGATTTGTAACTACTTTCTTGATGAAAATAATGAAGAAGAAAGACAAATGATAGTAAAAGCTTCAAAAGAAAAAGTACAGAACTATTACTATATTAATAGAGCAAAAAAAATTGAGCAGATAGTAAGCAAAGAAATCTTAAACGATAACCATAAATTTAATTAATAATTTTATGCAAAAAAAATTAAAAAAAATCCTTGTCACTGGAGGCGCAGGTTATGTTGGATCTCATTCTGCAAAATATCTTAGGAAAAGGGGATATAGACTGATTATTGTTGACGATTTATCTACTGGTAATAAGAAAGCAGTTAAAGAAAAAATTTCAAAAATTAGTATTCTTGATTTTGATAATCTTAGGAAAGTTTTCCTTAAACATAATTTTGATTCAGTATTTCATTTTGCTGCAAAATCAATTGTTTCTGAATCTTATGAAAATCCCAATAAGTATTATGAAAATAATATTTCTGGAACTATTAATATTTTAAGATGTATGCATGAATTCAAGGTTAAAAAATTAATATTTTCATCAAGTGCAGCAGTATTTGGAAATACCAATAATGAAAAAATTGATGAAAAATTTAGGAAGGAACCAATTAATCCATATGGCAAAACAAAATTAATAGTGGAAAATATTCTTGAAAATGCAATGGATGATTTTGATATCTCCTCAGTTTCCCTCAGATATTTCAATGCAGCTGGAGCTTCAATGGATGGAGAAATTGGAGAATCTAGAAAACAAGAGACTCATTTAATACCAAAAGTTATTATCCATACTTTAGGCGATAAGAATTTAACATTTGAATTATTTGGTAAAAATTATCCTACCCCAGATGGAACGTGCATTAGAGATTATATTCATGTAGATGATTTAGCTAATGCCCACTATCTATCTTTGAAATATCTTAATAAAAAGAAAGGAAACTTTTTCTTCAATCTTGGAAGCGGGAAAGGTTATTCAAATCTTGAAATTATTAAAAATATTGAAAAGCATTTAAATATTCCTATTAAATATAAATTTTCAAAAATGAGAAAAGGCGATCCAGCATTTTTGATTTCAAATTATAATAATGCAAAAAAAGCCCTTGGATGGATTCCAGAATATTCGGATCTGGACAACATAATAAAAACGGCTTGTAAATGGCATCAAAATAAAAATTTTTAAAAAAGATGAAAAAAACAATAATTGTTAGCGGGGGTTTTGACCCAATTCATATTGGGCACCTGAGAATGTTTCAAAAAGCCAAGGCCTTAGGAAACAGATTAATTGTAATTTTGAACAATGAAAATTTTTTAGAAAATAAGAAAGGATTTGTATTCATGCCTGATATTGAGAGAAAAGAGATTATAGAAGGATTTGATTGTGTTGATGAGGTTTTTATTTCTATAGACAAGGATTCTACGGTGTGTGATTCCATAGAGTACTTGTCATCGAAAGAAAAAATTGCAGTCTTTGCCAATGGTGGAGACCGAACAGATCCCTCTACGATACCTGAATATGAAGTATGTTTAAAAAATGGAATTGATGTTGTTTTTAATGTAGGCGGAGGCAAGATTCAATCATCTTCATGGCTTACCTCTAAGGAAGTTTCTAAACCTTGGGGATCTTATAAGACTTATGAAAAACACAATGGTTATCTAGTAAAAAGAATTACCGTTAATCCTGGTGAGTCATTATCTCTTCAGTCACATAAACATAGGTCAGAATTTTGGTTTGTGTCAAAAGGTATTGCGAAAGTAACACTTGAGGATGATATTTTCATCTTAAATGAAAGGGATTCATTAGAGATTCCAATTTTATCCAAACATCGATTAGAAAATGACACTCAAAACTTATTGGAAATTATAGAGGTACAATTCGGAGAAATATTATCCGAGGACGATATCAAAAGATATGAAGACAAATACCAAAGGGATTAATTTTGTTAAAAGCTAATAAAATATTTGTAGCTGGACATAAAGGAATGGTAGGCAGCTCTATCGTAAGAAAGCTTCAAAATTTAGGATTTAGTGAAATTTTATGTAAATCTAAAGAAGATCTGAACTTGCTGGACCAAAAAAATGTTTATGATTTTCTAAATTCCGAAAAGCCTGATCTAATAATAAATGCTGCTGCTAAGGTTGGAGGAATTTATGCTAACAATAATTATCGGGCCGAGTTTTTATTTGAAAATTTACAGATTCAAAATAATTTAATTCATGGTGCTCATAAAGCCGATGTCAATAACTTTGTTTTTCTTGGAAGCAGCTGCATATATCCAAGGAATTGCCCTCAACCAATCAAAGAAGAATATCTTTTGTCTGGTTTTTTAGAAAAAACTAATGAGCCTTATGCTTTAGCAAAAATTGCAGGTCTTAAATTATGCGAGACATATTCAGAGAGATATGAAAGAAATTATTTTTCTGTAATGCCCACCAATCTCTATGGGCCCGGTGATAATTATGATCCTGAAAATTCTCATGTTTTACCCGCTCTACTTTTAAAGATGTACAATGCAAAAAAAAATGGTGAAAAGATTGTATCTGTTTGGGGAAGTGGATCTCCATTAAGAGAATTTCTTCATGTGGATGATCTTTCAGAAGCAATAATTTTTCTATTAGAAAAAAATTATAGAGGACAACACATAAATATTGGATATGGCGAGGATATATCGATAAAAGAGCTAGCTGAAAAAATAAAAAAAATTACAAAATATGGAGGAGATATTATTTTTGATAGGTCAAAGCCTGATGGAACTCCAAAAAAATTATTAGATATATCAAAGCTTACAAATTTGGGTTGGAAGCCTACAATAAAACTTAAAAAAGGTATCTCGATTACATATAAAGAAAAATTTTTATTCTCAAGTTAAATGAAAAAAAAAATAGCATTAATTACTGGAGTAACGGGTCAAGATGGAAGTTATTTGGCTGAATTTCTCCTATCAAAAGGATACGCCGTTCATGGAATAAAAAGAAGATCTTCTTCTTTTAATACATCAAGAATTGATCATATCTATGAAGAACCATACAAAAGAAATAAAAATTTTTATCTTCATCATGGAGATTTAACAGATTCAGCTAATTTGATATCAATAATATCTAAAGTTAACCCTTCCGAAATATATAATCTTGCTGCTCAAAGTCATGTAGGAGTTAGTTTTGAAATGCCAGAGTATACTTCTGATGTTGTTGCTTTGGGAACTTTGAGAATCTTGGAAGCAATCAGGACATTAAATTTACAAAAGAGAGTTAAGTATTATCAAGCTAGCTCTTCTGAAATGTTTGGAAAAGTGCAGGAATTTCCTCAAACTGAAAAAACCCCTTTTTATCCAAGAAGCCCTTATGCAGTTTCAAAAGTTTTTGCTCATTGGATTACAATAAATTATCGAGAATCCTATGATTTATTTGCATGCAATGGGATTCTTTTTAATCATGAAAGTCCTCGAAGGGGGGAAACTTTTGTTACTAGAAAGATTACTATGGGCTTATCATCTATTGTTCTGGGGCTTTCAAATAATTTAGTTCTAGGAAATCTGGATTCTAAAAGAGATTGGGGGCATGCCAGAGATTATGTTGAAATGATGTGGTTAATGTTACAGCAGAAAGATCCTGAAGATTTTGTTATATCCACAAATTTACAATTATCTGTAAGAGATTTTTTAATCGAGACTTCAAAAGTTCTAGGTTTTGAGATTGGTTTCAGTGGAAAGGGCTTAAAGGAAATTGGATATGTAAAAAAAATAAAAAACTCTAGAATTACAAATCTTAAATTAAATCAAGTAATTGTAAGAGTATCAAAGAGATATTTTAGACCATCAGAAGTAGATAACTTAAAAGGAAATGCTGCATATGCAAGGAAACAATTAGGGTGGAAGCCAAAAATTACTATTAAAAAAATGATTTCTGAAATGGTTAAAGAAGATTACAAAAAACTGATGAGGGACAAGATTGGACAGTAAAGAAAATTTTGATGTTATGCCGGGGCTATTTCATTTGTGGGAAAAGAAAAATCCTATTCTTATAGTCGCTTTGCTGGGATTGATAATTTCATATTTTTCTTCTTTTTTTGTTGAGAAAAGTTATGAATCTAACATTACTGTAATACCTGATACTCCATATTCTTCATCAGGGGATTCGTCTAATGCAATAGGAAACCTTTTGGGGATTACTACAGGCACTGCAGTAGAAAAAGATGTGATTAAAGCATTAAAAATTATGACATCTCTCCCTTTCTTAGAAGAATTTTCAAAAAAAAATAATTTTGATCTTAAATATTTTAATTCAGATTCATCTTACGATAATTTAAACTTCAATTCTTCAATTGATAGCTTAAAAAGTAATGAAAATCTTGAAAACTTTAATGAAGATAAAGCAATATCTATTTTTTTAAAGTCAAAAATAAGTTATGAAATTAGTCCTCCTCTAGTAACAATTACAATAGAATCTAAATCGCCTTTTTTTTCTAAGTTGCTGTTGGATTCTCTTATTGAAAATATCAATTCATTTTTGGGAGAGAAACAAAAAAAAACAGCTTTGAGAAGGATAGATTTCTTAAAAAATGAGATAAAAAAAGTTGATAACAAAACAACAGAAACAATTCTTTTTGATCTTTTGAGTGACTCATATTCTTCAATTTCATTAGCTGATGTAAAGGAAGAATATATATTTGAGACTATAGAACCAGCAACTCTTGATACTAGTTTAAAATTTCCAAATAGAAAAAATTTTGCCTTTATGGGAGTTTTAATCGGCTTTTTGTTTTCAGCAATGTTTTTTCTTTTCAATTTTTATATTTTAGATAGATCTTTAAAGGATTAGCATTGAATTTTTCTATTCTTATTCCAAGCTTTAATGACTTTCGAATAGTCGAGACAATAAAATCTATACAAAATCAGACCATATCTAAAGAAAAGGTTCAAATAGTCATTTTTGATTCAAAATCTGAAGAGGATTTAATTAAAAAGATTAGATTGATGCTTGGGAGTAAAGATAAACTTGTCATCGAAGAAGATGATGGAATATTTGACGGCATAAACAAAGGAATTCAGCACTGCGATAATGAATTGATATTTACTATCGGTTCTGATGATAAATTAGCTAGTGATTCAATTTTAGAAAAGATACAAAATGAATTTATTGCAGGAGATTACGATTATCTATGTACTAGCACTGCCTATACGGATGAAAACTGGAATAGAAAAAGAATATGGAAGGCGACAAAACCAACCTTCATAAACTTCCTGCTGGGAAGACAAACATCACATTTTAGCTTTACTGCAAATCAAAGAATTTATGATGAAATTGGAGATTTTGATACAAAAAGATATGTTTCTGCTGATTTTGATTTTTTTCTTAGAATGCATGGGAAAAACTTTAAAGGAAAATCTCTTAACGAAATAGCTACTTTAATGAGGATTGGAGGAAATAGTTCCAAAAATTTAATTAATATCCTGAAAGGAAATATTCAAATTTTTTCTGTTGCCTTCCATCACTATAAAATTCTTGCCTTCATCCATTTTTCGTTTAAACCCTTTTGGAAATTAAGAGAGTTTTTCCTTGCTAAAATCAGTTGATTTAATTGAAGACACTGGAGTCAAGAAATTTAATAAATTTTTCTTTTTTCTTTTTTCTTGCCTCATATGCACCCCTATATTTATTCCAAATTTTTTTCAACTTTTTTCATCTGATACACAGCCTTGGTACTTACTTATTCTATTTGGGGCTTGCATATTTTACTCAAGAAGCTCTAAAGTATTTTTAGTTTTTATTTTCCTAACATCTTTACTATTTTTTTTCACTTATGTGAGAATGCTATTTGGTATTAACGATTCTTTAACAAAATACTTTCCAATTTTATTTTTTATCCTTTTCCAATTTTCATTATCTAATGATCAAGTAAGATATTTTTTAAACTATGCTTTTCCTGTCTTATTCTTTCATGCTCTTATTTCTTGGATCTTAATTTCATTTGATATAAAGGAAATATTTAGTTTTTTATACTCAACAAGAGAAAACTTTGAAAGGTCCACACAATTTTCTTTTCCAGAAGCTTCTTATGGTGCAAAGATATATTCTTTGACTGGATTTCTATTAATATTTTATTTTGGTAAAGAAAAAATAAATCAATCAAGAATACTCTTTTTCCTATCGATATTAACTCTATCGGCAACTGGTATTATATTAGGGCTAATAGGATTATTTTTTTCTTTGCCTTCCAAAATTAAACCATTTTTTATCTTTCTTTCTTTTTTAATTCTTTTATTAATTTTAAATGACGTATTAAATTTAACAGGAAGACTCTATGCTGTTGAATTATTAATAAAAAATTTACTGTTTGGCAGCACAGAGATTGATTTAAGTCTCTACACTAGGTTTTTAGGTATAGAAAACATCCTGATAGAGGTTTTGAATCCAAATTTTTTAGGATCTGAAGTAAATAAGGATTCAATATCTATTTTTTTATTTGCTCAATTTGGAATTTTAGGTTTTTTTTATTTAGGAATTTTTTTCTTAATGCTTTTATCAAGATTTTTGGTACTAGAGTTTTCATTAATACTTATTTTAGCTGCAATTTTTTATTCTGATACCTTCATATATCCTGTAACAATATTTCTCATGAGATATTTATTTGAGGAAGGGTATAATTTCTTTTTCAATAGAAAATATAAAGCAATTTAAGTTTGATTACTTTTTCAATAATTACTCCGATAAACAAACTACCGCTTTCTTTTGAAAATTGTATTGATAGCTTAGAAAATCAGTCTTATAAAAATTTTGAATGGATCTTAGTCCTTAATGGTAATAATGAAAAAATTCTTAAAGAAAACCTTGAGATAATTCTTGAAAGAAAAAAAATTAATTACAGATTACTTACAGCAAATGATAGCTCTGGTCCTTCTTTCTCAAGAAATTTTGGTATTAATAATAGTACGTCGGAGTATATAGTTTTCCTTGATGCTGACGATTTCTTTGATTTTCAATATTTATTTTATTTGAATCAAAGAATTATTGAAATTGGAAAGAAAAAATTTTGTCTAGCTTCAAATGGAAAAAGAGTATGGCCTGATAAAAACTATCATGGAAAAAATAATTTAATTTTTAATGATAGGAAGTTATCAAGGAATGAAATATCCCTTAATTTTATTGGCTCTATTACTGGATTTTGCTTATCAAGAAATATAAATGTTATGTTTGATAATAATTTGAGGTTTTTTGAAGACTATTTTTTTTATATTTGTTGTATGAAGGAAAATATATCCTTTTATTCTTGCTCAAACGCAATTTATTATTACTTTCAATCTGATCAGTCCAGTACTCAACTTGCCAGGAAACATAATCAAGAAATTATTTTTAATTCTAAAAATATTATTTTAAAAAAGATAAAAAATTTGGGTATAAGTTCATTTGAGCAAATTTTATTAATAATACAACTTAAAAGATTGGAGTATTTTCATAGAAATTATTTTTTCCAGGGTCTTTTATTTTCTTTAATCTTATTTTTTTTAAATCCAAGGTATGCTTTTTTGTTTTTTCGTAGAGGCATAATAAATTATTTACAGTAAATGCTGCTTTCTATCATAACTCCGATAAAAGATGATTTTGATGGTTTGCATAAAACCTTTAATTCAATAAATTCTTTAATCGATAATGAGTCAATAGAATGGATTGTTATTGATGGTTCTCAAGATAATCAAGAAATTAAAAAAATAACTAAACTAGTTAGCGATGCAAATTCCAAATACTTTTATGAAGATAAAAAAGGAATTTATCCAGCCATGAATAAGGGTATTTCAGAATCTTTAGGATCTTTTTGTTGGTTCCTAAATGCTAAAGATCTAAATTTACTCGATAAAGCTAAATTATTAAAAATTTTAAAAAATAATGATTTTGATTTAATTAAATGCAGACCCAGGATGAGCGGTAGACTTTATCTAAAAAAAGAAAAACTATCATTTAAATACCTCATCTTTCAAACTTTTAATCATCAATCATATTTTGTTAAAAGAAAAGTTTTAGAAAATCATAAATTTGCTGAGTACCTTTACTTATGTTCCGATTACAAACAGCTGTTAGAAATTTGGTCCAAAAAATATAAATGTACTTACTTAAATGATGAAATTGTTGATTATGATTTAAGTGGAATAACAAATAGCGAATCAATTAAAAATAAAATAAGAGTTGAGAGAATGATATCTACTCTAAGGATCTCTATAAATTCAAAAAATGCGATGATATTTTTAATGCTAGCAATACAAATATTTTTCTATGCTCCTAAAATATTGTTTTCAAAGCTATGGTAGAAATTATACATTTTGTAAAAACTTGGGAAGATGGTGGGGTGGAATCCTTCCTAAAAATTATGAGTGAAAAATTTGGGGATAAAATTTTTGTAAAAAAAGATCACCATAAAGTAAATTATAAAAATTTTAAAGACAAAGTGATAATCTTTCATACGCCTGCATATTTTATTAAACTACTTTTTTTCATCATAAATAGAAATAAAATAAAAATAATTTTTCATAATGACTTAGATAAACATTATTCTATTTTTAAGAAGCTAATTATTTACCCTTGGCTATTATTATTGAGAATTCTCAACGTCAAGTTTATAAGTTTTATCAGTCAAGGAAATATATTGAATCACGTTTGTGGGAAAAATTTATTAATTTCAAAATATTTTTATAAAAATAATTTGAACATATCTGATATCCAAATATTAGAAGGTCAAAAAAATATCATATTTGTAGGAAGATATGACGAACGCCAGAAAAATTTTTCATTTGCAGTTCCTCTTTTAAAATATGCTGCTAGAAAAGGGATAAATGTAAAAATATATGGAAACTATCCAAATTATTTAAAAGATGAATATTCTTATCATGGCTTCTCTTTTGAAGGCTTCAAAAATCAGCTAAGTGATATTTACAAGAAAAACTCTATTCTGCTTGTTACATCAAGGTATGAAAGTGGTCCTCTAGTTGTGTTAGAGGCTCTTTCATACGGCCTACCAATAATATCTACTCCTGTAGGATTATTAAAAAAAATAAAAAAAAGAAAAGGTTTTCATGCTTTAAATCTATTTGAAACCCTTGAAGAGGGAAAAATGATCATTAACAGGTTTGCCGAACAGAAAAATTTTAAAACGAACGAAAATGTGTCTTTTCTTAACAAGAATACCGCAGGTCCTGAGCAATTAAGAGAGTTATTTAATATTTAAGAATTGTTAACTTGCTGCTCTATCCATTTATAAGTTTTTGAAATTCCCTCTTCTAATGAATATTTAGGCTGCCATTGCAACTTTTCTTTTATTAGATCGTTATCTGAGTTTCTCCCTCTTACGCCAGTAGGTCCTGGTATGTTTTTGGTACCTAATTCCTTGCAGGCTATTTTCTTTGCTACCTCACCTAGTTTATTGATAGTTACCATTTCCTCGCTACCTATATTAACTGGTCCGCTCCAATCAGAATCCATAAATCTTTTCACTGCGTCAAGACAATCATCAATGTAAAGAAACGATCGAGTTTGTTTTCCATCTCCCCATATTTCAATCTCTTCCCCATCTTTTGCTTCAGCAACTTTTCTGCATATCGCTGCAGGCGCCTTCTCTTTTCCATCATTCCAGGATCCTAAGGGACCATAGATGTTATGAAATCTTGCAACTCTAACTTCAAGATTCTTATTTCTTTCATAAGAAAAATAGAGCCTTTCACTAAAAAGCTTTTCCCAGCCATATTCAGAATCAGGTTCAGCAGGATAAGCAGAATCTTCATCACACTTTGGGTTTTCTGGATCAAGTTGATTATATTCTGGGTAAATACATGCGCTAGAGGAGTAAAATATTTTTTTTGATTTTTTGATTGAAGCAAGATTTAAGATATTGATATTAATAAGTGCTGAGTTGTGCATTATGTCAGCATCACTATCACCAGTGAAAATATAACCTGCACCTCCCATATCTGCTGCTAATTGATAGATTTCATCAAAATGATTATCTTCGAATAGGGTTTCACAGAAGCTTGGATCTCTTAAGTCACCAATAAAAAAGGAGTCAGCTGATGAATCTTCAAACCTTGGTTTTTTTAAGTCAGCTGCAACGACATAATAATTTTCTTTTTTTAGTCTATTTACTAAATGATGTCCTATGAAGCCACCAGCGCCTAAAACAAGAGAATTTTTTTTCATATATAAAATCAAATCTTAATAAAGAGTATAATTATACAGAGGAAATCTATTGAAAGTTACAGTTATTGGAGGTTCCGGATTTTTAGGAAATTCTTTATGTCATGAATTATTGAAAAGTCATATTGAATTTGAAATCTTAGATCTTGTTCACCCAGACAAGAAATTTATTGATCACTATAAATTTTTCGATGTTACATCTTCTTTTGATGAATCAATTATTGATGGAGATATTATTATCAATTTAGCTGCTCAGCATCGTGATAATGTTCATCCAGTATCACTCTATGATGAAGTGAATGTGGGAGGAGCAAAAAATATTTGCAAAATTGCATGCAAAAAGGAAATAGATAAAATCATATTTATTAGCTCAGTGGCAGTTTTTGGAAACTCAAAAAATGAAATTAATGAAGATTCAGAATTTAACTTTTTTAATGATTATGGAAGGACAAAACTTTTAGCCGAAAAGGTTTTTATTGAATGGTATGAAGCTGATGAAGAAAATAGAAACTTAACTATCATTAGACCCACAGTAATCTTTGGAGAAAAAAATAGAGGGAATGTTTTCAATTTAATTAAACAAATTAAAGAAAATAAATTTATCATGATCGGAAATGGAAAAAATAAAAAATCAATGTGTTATGTTAAAAACGTAGCAGCGTTTATCAACTTTAGTTTGAATCATATTGATGGCAAAAAATTAGTTAATTATTCGGATAAACCAGACTTGGAAATGAATGAATTGGTAGATTTTATAAATCTAAAATTCAATAAAAAAAGATGGCTGAATTTCTATATTCCTAACTCACTTGGATTGTCAGCAGGGTTATTCTTCGATTTTTTAAGTAAGTTTTTCAATTTAAAATTAAGCATAAGCTATATAAGGATCAAAAAATTTATTTCTAGTTCTGAAATTTCTAATGAGCTTGTTAGAAAATTAGGTTTCAAAGCACCTTTCTCTATTTCTGACAGTTTAAGTTCTACAATTGATTATGAATTAAAAGAAGGTCGCTTCAAGGATGTTTCTTAACAAGAAAATGAAAGTATCAAAAGCTATAATTCCAGTTGCAGGCTTAGGAACAAGGATGCTCCCAGCAACAAAAGTTATTCCAAAAGAAATGCTCCCTATTCTTGATAAGCCTATAATTCAATATGTTGTTGAGGAGTGTTTATCTGCTGGTTTTAATGAAATAATTTTTGTCACTCATTCTAGTAAAAATTCTATAGAAAATCATTTTGACAAAAGCTTCGAGCTTGAATCCACGCTAGAAAAAAGAATCAAGAGAAATGCATTAGATGAGATAAGAAGCATAACTAAAATGAGTCATAATATTTCAAGCGTCAGACAATCTGAAGCTTTAGGTCTTGGCCATGCTGTCTTACAAGCAAAATCCTTTATCTCTGATGAGCCATTTGCAGTCATCTTGCCAGATAGGGTAATGAACAAAGCGTCTTGCGATTTAACCAAAGATAATTTAGCTCAAATGAAAGAGAAATTTCAACAGACCTCAAATTCAATAATACTTTTAGAAAAAATAAATAAAAAAGACTGTGATCAATACGGAATAGCAGAATTAAAAGGTTCTAAATCTTTAAAACCTAATGAGCTTAAAGAGATAGTAAATTTATTTGAAAAGCCTAGTCAATCAGTTGCACCATCTAACCTTGCAATAGTAGGAAGGTATATTTTTACACCTGAAATTTTTAAATATATAAAAAGAAGTAATTCAAAAACAAAAGAAATAGAGCTAACTGATGCAATAAATTCCCTCATAAAAAATGGAAATAAGGTTAAAGCCCTAATTCAAAAAGGAGAATGTTTTGATTGTGGAAGTAAAGAAGGATATTTTGAAGCAATATTAAAAACTGCTTTAAATCACGATAGTTTGAAATCTGACTTTAAAAAAATAATCAAGAAAATTAATCATTGAAATTATTCAACACTATTCAAGAGAAATTAAATAATAAGAAATTTTATTTTATTAACAATAACCCTCTTTTTGAAAATTCACTTAATGAAATAAGCAAAGCATATAAAATTGGAGTAGATACTGAATTTAATTGGAGAAATACCTACTACCCAGAGATCTGTCTCATACAAATCTCTACTCAAAAAAATATATTTATTTTTGATTTAATTTCTTTAAAAAAAGTTCAGCCTTTAAAAAATATTTTCAATAATAAAGATATAAAAAAAATATTTCACTCCTCTAGAGGGGACTTATCTGTTTTGAAATCCTCTTTAGATATTGAAACTAACAATTTGTTTGATACCCAAATTGCAGAAAATTTTTTAGAAAATGATTTTAGCTACCAAAAAAGTTATAAAGATCTGGTAAAAAATTATTTTTATGTAAACTTGCCTAAATCTGAAACTAACTCAGACTGGATAAAGAGACCACTATCTCAAGATCAAATCAAATACTCTGCTGATGATGTTAGATACTTAATAAAAATACATGATTTACAAAGAAAATTGCTAAGGAAGCAAAATAAAATGGATCTTGTGAAAGATGCATTTTTGGAAGAAAAAAAAGTATCCGAATTAACTTTTTTGGAATCAAGATTAAGAAGATTCATGAAGAAAAAAAATAAGCCTACAAAAATGGAAGAAAAAATCTTCATTTGGAGGGAGAAAGAGGCCATGCAACAGAATGTTCCACCCAATAAGATTTTTCAAGAAAAGTATATTAAAATTCTTTCAAAATCTATTTTGAAAAACGAACATAATAAAGAAAGATGGATATTTTCTGATGTTGATTTATTTAATAAATTATTAAATTCACTTAAGTAGAATGCTTATTATAGTTTGGGCATTATATTTCTTTATTTCTTTTTTGATAGCCTCAGCTTTTCGAAAATTATTTACATTTTATTTGCTAAAAAAGTTCATTTTTGCATTAGTTTTTAGCTTATCTATCACTATTTGGTTTTCGTTCCCAGGAGAAAAGGAATTATCTCCAATTATCCCTATATTTATTATGGATTTCATTCAAAATGAATCTTCAAATTTTCAAAGATTAGCAAGACCCTTTTTTACGTCTTTCCTTGTAATATTTTTTGTTGATTTATTTTTGAAAAAATAGTCAAAATTTGATTATTTCCATAGATGGTTGTTCTACTGAAATTATACCCACGCTATTCATATTCTTCATCATCCCTGCACACTCTCCAGGGTTGAATATATATGTGTTATTGCAAATTTCATCTCTAAACCTATGCGTATGACCATGGACTATGATGTTTCCATCAGAAAAAAAGAAATCTTCTATTTCCTCTGGATCGTGGACAATCCATATTTTTCTTTGACCTAATTCAATTACTTTAAAATTTTTAGAGAAATTGAACATATACCTATCACATACTTTAGATAATTCTATTATTTCACCCTGATCGTTATTTCCATACACTCCATGCAAAGGCATATGTAATTTGCTAAAAATGGAAAGGGACTTAGGAAGGGTGATGTCGCCCGTGTGTACTACAAAATCAACCTTATTCTCATTAAAAATTGAACAAATTTTTTTTATATTAACTAGGTTATTATGAGTATCCCCAGTCAGACCGAATTTCAAGGTCTAATTAGTTTTTTCTAGAATATGAATTCCGCATGCTGTTCCAAGACCTATAACATGCGTCATTCCAATTCTTGCTCCTTCAACTTGTCTAGCTCCAGCTTCTCCTCTGAGGTGAGTACAAACCTCATAAATATTTGCTATTCCTGTCGCACCGAGAGGATGACCCTTAGATAAGAGGCCTCCAGAAACATTCACAGGAACTTTTCCACCAAGCTCTACATGTCCTTCATCAATCATTTTTCCTGCCTCTCCATCATTGCAAAGTCCTAGATTTTCATAATGCAGCATCTCGGCAGTAGCAAAACAATCATGAAGTTCAACGAGGTTTACATCTTCTGGACCAATTCCTGCTTGTTCATAAGCATCCTTTGCTGCAAGTCTTGTGCATGCATTTACATCTGGCATAACTAGGTCCCTATCAG
>MDTB01111127.1_pt1 | contig 24134 bp, 20 predicted proteins | sample 811161 | NCBI WGS metagenome assembly MDTB01 (sample SAMN05326650, study PRJNA326480) | marine metagenome | isolation source: seawater | place: Mediterranean Sea | collected 2009
CACTCTTTTAGAATAGCTATTCCAGAAATCAAATATTAAACCATTTTTGTTCATAAAATTCAAAAATTTATCTAATTTCAAATTTTTAAAACTTTTATGATTATTATGAATTATTATAATATCTTTCTTATAAGAGGATTTATAAAGTCTTTTTACATGAATAATTTTATTTTGTCTGTAAAATTTTTTTTCAACTAAAGCGTCAAATCCAAAAATTTTACAGCCAGGTAATTTTGACCTTAGTTGATTTGTCAGCTCAATTGCTGTTGTTCCTCTGGTGTCATTTGTTTCTGGGATACCTTTAAATGCTATACCTAGTATTAATATATTTAAATTTTTAATATTTTTATTTTTTTTATAAAAATATTTTTTTATCACAGATACAGAATTTTTTGGAATAGACTCGTTAAGTTTTCTTGCTGTTAATGCTATTTTTGGTTTATTTGTTTTTTTAAAAGAAGTTGATAAAATATAAGTGTCTTTTTCTAAACAAGGTCCCCCAACAGGTCCTGGATCAAATAAGTTGGTTCGTGGATACGATTTTTTTCCTTTACGAATAATTTCGTTTACATCTAAGTTTTTATTTTGACACATTAATGCTACTTCATTTGAAATTGAAAATTTTACATCTCTTTGCATATTGTCCACTAATTTAATCATTTCAGCGGCTTCAAGACTGCTAACATTAACTACTTTATTTGTAATTTTAGTGAACAGATTTCTACTTTTTATAATAGCATTTTTGTTATCTCCTGAAATTATCTGTGGCAAATATCTTAATTCTTCTAAGGCCTTACCTTCTATCGTTCTTTCTGGACAGAATGAAATATCGTAACTAATCTTCTTTTGATCTAATATTTTTTTAACTAAATTTCTAGTTGTTCCTATTTTAACAGTTGATCTAAGAATAATATGATCATTGTATTTTAAATATTTTTTTATTTCGTTTGATACCCTTTTAATCATTTCAAAATTACATTTTTTTGATTGATTAAGTGGTGTTCCTACAGTTACAATATATGTACTGGAAACAAACGATTTATTTAATTTTTTAGTTATGATTATTTTTTTTTTTTTTAATAAATTTTTTAATCTACTTTTAATATTTTTTTCATATAAATTTGGATTTCCTTTTAAAATTTTTTTTCTCTGCTCATCATTAATTTCTAAACCATAAACTTTAAAACCTCTTTCGGCTAAAACTATTGATAATGTCAAGCCAACAAAACCAAGACCGAACACACATATATTCTTATCCATGATTAATCTATTTCCAATGTATCATCGCAATATTTCATTGTTTCTAATTTATGGGAAACAATTATAATAGTAAAAAAATTCTTTAAACTATAAAGATCATTTAATATTTGTTCCTCTTTTTTAAGATCTAAAGAGCTTGTAGCTTCATCAAATATTAAAATTTGAGGATCATTGTATAATGCTCTCGCAATAGAAAGTCTTTGTCTTTGTCCACCAGAGAGATCTATTGCATCCTCTGAAATTTTTGTATTAATACCGTTAGGCAGTTTATTAACAAAATCATCACATTTTGCTAATTTTAATGCCTTCCAACATTTTTCAATATTAATTTTTTTCTCATCTTCAAGAGCAATATTTTTAGCAATTGTATCATTAAGTAAATAAAAATTTTGTGAAACGTATCCAATATTTCTTAGAAAATTAAATTTTATTTCCTGCAAATCATATTTATCGTCAATTAAAATTTTTCCTTTTTCGGGTATAATTACACCAAGCAATAATTTTAGAATTGTACTCTTCCCAGATCCACTGGAACCTTTAATACCAAAAAATGTATTCTTATTTATTTTAAAATTTAATTTATTAAAAAGCACATTGTCAGTTGCCGGATAAGAAAAAGATATATTTTCAAATTTTATGTTTTTACCGAAATTATACTTTGTTTCAGTAGATATTTTTTGACTAATTTTATAATCAGTGTTTTTATTTGATAGTATTTGTACCGCTTCTTTATATGGTTTAAGATTATAATTTATAATCAATTTTAGATTAATAATTCTATTCATAGATGGTAAAATTCTAAAAAATGAAAATGTATACACTGCAATAATTGCTAAATAACTATTTAGGTTTATGTTTATAAGAAAGAATAAACAAAAAAATAATAAAAATAAAATAATTACAAGTTCAATAATATATTTTGTAATTGAACTTAAAAAAATAATTTTTCTGTATTCATTTGAAAATTTAAAATTTTGTTTCTTGTAAAATTTTAAAAAAAAATCTTTTTTTCCAAAAAAATTTACCTCAATAAAGTTTTTAAATATTGCAATTAATATTTTTGAAAGTTTTTCAGAGGCATCTAACCTATTCTCACCCCATATCCTAGATCTATTTTTTGAGTACCTGTTTATAAAATAAAAAATAATTGAAATAAATATTCCCGATATTAGGGTTGCCTTGAATGATACTGCTAAAAGCAATGATACTATGAATATTAGAGTTAATAATTCAATTATATAAGAAATATAGGAACTTATATATGTGCTAACACTTGATGGTACATCTCTAAGATTTCTTAAAAAAAGTGAATTTGTTTTTTTTATAAAATTTAAATAATTGTTACTTAGTTCATTTTTCATCAATGTTTCACTTGTCTCTATAAACAAAAGATGTGTAAAAGTATGAGTAAAAAAATTATAAAGTATTGTTAATAAATTTTTTGCTAGAAATAATATTAAAACAGATAAAATTAAAATATTTGTTGATATTTCAAAATGATTTAAAAAACTAACTAGACCTGATAAGATAAAATTTGTCTGATTTACATCTGTTAAATTTGAAACAATTGGAAATATGAGCGCTATACCTACTACTTCAAATAAAATAATTGGTATTCCAAAAATAATTAGAGAAATAATGTAGATACTAAAATTTTTCTCAATATATTTTAAAATAACTAGAGGATTCATTATTTTAGATTATGATAATTTTTAAACCAGGAAATGAATTTTTTAATCCCAGTTTCAACAGCTATTGAAGGTTTTAAATCTATAAACATTTTTAATTTTTTTTTTGATGATAGTGTTTCAACAACGTCTCCTTTTTGCAAAGGTAAAAGCTTTATTTTAGCTTTTTTATTTAAGTTTTTTTCAATTATGTTTAAAAATTTCTTTAAATAAATTTTTTTACCACTAGAAACATTAAATATTTCAAACCTCGATTTTGACTTAGAAGAGTCCTCAAAATTTTGTTTTTTTTCCTTTTTAATTTGAACCTTTGACAATTTAAATAAAATATCAACAACATCATCGATATAAGTAAAATCCCTGTAATGATTGCCAAAATTAAATAGTTCTATTGGTTTATTATTTAAAATATTTTTCACAAATTTAAACAAAACCATGTCTGGTCTTCCCCAAGGACCATAGACTGTAAAAAATCTTAACCCTATACACTGTAAATCATAAAGTGATGAATAACTATGTGCTATCACTTCATTTGCCTTTTTTGTTGCTGCATAAAACTGTATTGGATGATTTACAGAATATTTTTCTTTAAGAGGGTAGTTGTTATTATCTCCGTATACACTACTTGTGCTTGCAAACATAAATTTATCTATTTTATATTTTTTTGATAAATCAATGATATTAAAAAAACCAACTAGGTTCGAATTTACATAATCTCTAGGATGTTTTATTGAATGTCTCACCCCAGCCTGTGCTGCAAGGTTTATAACTAATTTAATATTGTTATTTAGAAAAATTTTTTCTAAGCTTTTATAATTTTCTAAATCTTTCTTAAAAAATTCAAAATTTTTATACTTCTTTAGAATGTTTATTCTTTTTTTCTTTAATTTAGTATCATAATAGTTATTGATACTATCAATACCAATAACTTTTTTTTTACTTTCTGACTTTAAATATTTGAGTGTTGTATGAAATCCAATAAATCCTGCTGAACCAGTAATTAAAATAGACATAATGTTATTTATTAATTAAACTTATATACTAATTTTCCTATAATAAAGTCTACAATAGCTAAGAGCAAATATAAGTGGCACATCTCTACATGGTTGTAAGCTTTGGAATTTACCCAGAAGCTTAATCCATTTTTATTAATTCTATTTAGTAAATTATTTTTGCTAAAACCTGTAAAAGTTACTATTTTAATTTTATTTTGTTTACACCATCTTGCTGCATTTACAATATTTTTAGAATTACCTGAAGAGGAAACAAAAACTACTAAATCATTTTTTTCACAGTGTATCTTTAAAGCCTCCATCATCCATTTATCGTGCCCATAATCATTTGACAAACATGTAATTAAATTCGCTTCATTAAAAGTTGTTGCTTTAACCTTGGCATTTTTGGATAAATCAACAGATACATGATTACAAATAGAGGCACTTCCCCCATTACCAAAAAAAATAATTTTATTCTTTTTGTTTTTCTTATATTTTTTAAAAATATTAGCACATTCTTTAAGTTGCTGATGGGAAAAATTATTAAATAACTTAACTAAGATATTCTTATTTTTTTCGAAAAAATTATCCATATTTATAATTTTAAACTTTGGTACCAATTTTTTTTAAATCCTAAAGATTTATCATCAATTATAATGTCATAAGAAGGTTTACCCATTAATAGTTTGTTAAATTTTAAACCCCATGCTTTTAGCTGATTTTTTGTAAATTTATATCCTTCTTTTTTTGCTAAAGAGGCATTATCATTATTTCTTCCCATGAATCTAGAGGTATAAATTAAAATAAAATGACCCTCATCGTATAATTTGTTGATAGTTTTTATTACTTTATAATTTGCTTTAGATCTTTTATATAAATTTTTTTTTGTTAAACATATTACACCATCAATATCTACACAGATTTTTTTCATAACATTCAATTATATATAAAGAATTTAAAATTAAAGAAATTTTTCCTGCAACTCATACCACTTTTTTGAAATATATGTTTTACTCCAAATAATAGGATGATCTGGATTTAAATTTAAATCACTATGCTTCATAGATATATTTTCTAGATTATCTAAATTATCGATAAAATCCATTATTATTTCATTTTTTTCTTCCTCTGTTGAAAATCTATATTTAAATGGAGGCTGATTAAAAAAATAAATTTTATCGTTTATTATTTGATTTATTTTTTTGTTTTGCGGGTGGTATTCAATAAATTTGTAAGCAATTATAGAATTATAATAAATATAACCTATGGGATAACTATCAATAATTAATTGAGGCCTGGATGGAAATACATATTTCCATGAACTTGCACCAGAACTTGGGCCAATAAAACAATCTGAAATTACTCCAGCCTTAAAATTAAATTGATCCTTTCCAGAATAATTTCTTGAATAGTGTATATTTTTTTTAATTTCATCAAACCATTTTGGAGCCTTAAAGATTGGATCACCATATAGGTAAATATCCCATCCTTTATTTATTACATTAAAAAAACTTTTCTTATAATTTTCTAAATTATCTGTAGCTCTTTCATTTTTAAAACGGTAATTTCTAAATTCATCTTCAAGACTATTTTTAATAATTTTATTTTCAATGTTATCAGTAACGTAAGTACTTATATTGCCGGTATATGAATAATTGTTTAATGTATTTGGTAGAGTAACATTTCCATTCAATTTAAATTGTTTATGTTCTTTATATGCAAAACCACAAATTTTTTTCTTACCTAAATTAATTAAAATATCTTTTACTTTTTTTGATGATTGATGTGGTAAATTATGTTCATTCTTTTTATCAAGAATTCTAAATGAATTATACTCATTCATCGGTAAACCCTCTTTAGAATACAAAGGATTTATTTGAAGAGAATTAAAATTATTATATTTATGTATAAAATCTCCAAAATAATAATATTCAATATTATTTTTTTTCAAGTAATTTTCTAAAATTGAAAAAATTTTAAATTTGAATTCTTCTTTTACTAAAGTTTTATTAAAAAAACTTATAGTTAATCTTAACCAAAAAAAATTTTTTGGATAAATTTCCTTAGTTAAAAAATTATGTCTGTCTTGCTGATAAGCATAAATTATGCACCAATTTTTTCCTTCATACAATCTTCTTAATACTTCTGGTGTCAAAAGTGTATGAGCAAAACCACCCTCTGGAAAAAGAAATACAATTTTTTTTTTAAAATTATTAAATATTAATAAATGTAATAAACTGAACGATGAAATTATAAATGAAAAATTATAACATAATGATTTTAATAATTTCAAACAATAGTTTTTTATTTTATAAATTATGCTTTTCATGAATAAGTTAATGTGAAATTTCTTTATGCACAGGGATTTGGATCATTATTATGAATTTTATTTATTTTTATAATAGTGCTTGCATCTAACTTTAAATCTGTAAAATTTAAATTACTTTTTAACTGATCTAAAGAGGTAGCTCCAATTATACTACCTGAAACAAAGGGTCTACTAAGAACAAATGAATTGGCTAAATCTTTAAGTTCATATCCTAATTCGGTTGATAATTTAAAATATTTTAAAACAGCTTTATCTCCTCTATCTGTTAGATGTCTTGAAAATCTACCAGGCCACATAGTATATCTAGATTTTTTTGGTCTTTGACCATTTAGATATTTTCCAGTTAACCTACCGCCTGCAAGTGGTGAGTATGCTAATAATTTTAAATTTTCCCTAATTGATATTTCTGAGCTTGCAATATCAAAAACTCTATTTATTAAATTATAAGCATTTTGTATTATAATTGGTTTTTCTAAATTATTACTTTCTGCTAATGAAAGAAATTTCATCATACCCCATGGAGATTCATTTGATATACCAAAATATCTAATCTTACCTTCTTTTATTAAATAAGACATGTTTTCAATTACTTCCAGAATAGGTGTCCAATATTTTTCTTTAGAATTGAATTCAAAATCAAGTTTTCCATGCATAGGAGCAATTCTTTCAGGAAAGTGTAGATGATATAAATCGATATAATCAGTTTTTAACCTTTTTAAACTTAAGTTAACTGCTTCATTGAGATTTTTTTTTTTGAAATTAAGGTTTTTACCTCCACCTCTTAACCATGCAAGATTTGACGCTCCTGTACCATATTTATTACTTGAACTTACTTTACTTGAAATTACTACTTTACTTCTTAATTTTTTTTTTCTAATCCACTCTCCTAAAAACTCCTCACTTCTACCTTGTGTAATTTTTTTTGGATAAACTGGATACATTTCTGCTGTATCGAAAAAGTTTATACCTTTTTCAAATCCATAATCTAGAATTTTAAAAGATTCTTTTTTATTTGTTTGTTCTCCAAAAGTCATTGTTCCTAAAGCAATTTGACTAACTTTTAGATCTGAACTTCCTAATCTATTTAATTTCATTTTTTTTCACTAATAACTTAATTGTTATTTTCATTGTCATATTTATTAAATTAATCCCACTTATCATGGTACTTATTTTTAAGTAAATTGTTATATAGATAATCTATATAAGGAAAAAAACTTTTATAATCATTATCATTTAAGTCAGACGCTATTGAATTATTTATTGACTGATATTTGTTTAAAGATCCTGGGATGACTGTAGAAACTTCTTTGTAAGAAAGTATCCATTTTAAAACTAGATGAGATATATTTATATCTGTTGGTAATTTTTTTTTTAATTTATTGACATATTCAATTGCCTCCTCATATTTTATACCAGAAAAAGTTTCACTTATGTTATGTGAATCACCATAAGTATTAAAATTTCGGTGATCATTTTTTTTAAATTTTTGATTTTTTGTTAATGCTCCAGTCAATACCCCACTAGCAAATGGTGCTCTAATGATTAATGCAATATTTTTTTTATTTGCAATTTCAAAAAAGTTTTCACTTGGTTTTTGTCTCATTGGATTAAAATGTATTTGAATACTTTTTACTTTTGGATTTTTAATAACCTCATATGCTTCAGATAAGTAGTAAACACTTACTCCATAATGGATTATTTTTCCTTTTTTAACAAAATTGTCTAGAACATTATAAGTTTCTAAATTTCTACAAACATCAATTGGAGGACAATGTAATTGAAGTAAATCTATTTTATCAACTTGTAAATTTTTTAAAGATCTATCTAAGAAGTATTCTAAAGCCTCTTCCGTATAGACCCCTAAGGGATATTTGTCTCTACCATAAGGGGTATTTTTGTGACGTCTACCTAACTTAGTAGAAACGATTATATTATTCTTTTCTTTACTTTCTTTAATTATTTTTGATAAAAACTTTTCACTTCTTCCATCTCCATATGTGTCAGATGTATCAAAAAAATTAATGCCTTTTTCAATTGAATTTTTTAAAATTTCATTGATAACACTTTCTGTTAATAAATCACCCCATGACCATCCTAACTGCCAACATCCAAGACCAATCTCGCTTACCTTCCATCCAGTATTCGAAAAGTTTCTATATTTCATAAATTTTAATCATTTTTGGAAAACGATAGATAGCACTGCTCTCTTCCAAAAAGATTAGAAAAATATTTCATAAATTTTACATCTTCAGTAGTAATTTTCTTTTTCAATAAAATTTTATCAGCCTCCTCTAAACCACGAACAGTTCTTAAAGGTATATCTCCTTTTAAATTATTAATTATTTTTTTAACTATTGGTCTAATTTTTTTTTTATAAATTTCAACTCCACCACTTTCATAATCTTTTGTTAAAATAGATAAATTGATACATAATTTTTCTAATTTTTTATTTTTTAATTCTGATCTTTTAAGCCCCTCAATTTTATAATCGATCATATTGTGTGATATTGAAAAATAATCTTTAAAAAATGCTTTATTAAATTTCTTATTTTGACCATGAAGAGATTTGTACCACCTCCAATCATTAGTGAATTTAGGAACCGAACTATATATTTCAAATTTATTTCCAAATATTTTTGTTGATATTAAAGGAGTATTATAGCCAACTACAATATAAGGATTTAACAGACTATCCTGTATCCAATGCTCGTGGGATCTTGTCATACTTTTCATCTTTAAAAGATGACTTGAAAAAGATTTTTTTAATATATCAGTTTTAATTTTTAAATTATCTTTTTTACTTATTAATCTGTTGCCAATAAGTCTTCTCAAATAAGTAGAAACTCCGCCAATTGGGGGATAATAAGTTATAAATAATAGGCCTCCAGGTTTTACAAAACCTGATAATTTTTTTAACATTTTTCTATCATATTTTAGATGTCCTCCAGGCCATCCCTCAGTAATAACCAAATCGTATAATTTTTTTTTTTGAATAATCATCAAGAGGCAATTCATGTAGATTTGGTTTAGTATGTTTGATTTTTATTTGTTTGAATAAATTTTTTATATCTCTGCATCCATTTGGATTTGGCTCTACAAGATCATAGTTTTTTGGAAGCAATGAAGCAGTATATATACTATTATGGCCAGACCCAGGAGCAACTTCTAATATATCTTTTTTAAACATAAATGATGGAATTAGACCTAACAGACGATACAAGCTTTTTCTTATTTCAAAATGTTTATTAATATTTTTGAGTTTGTAATGAACTGGAGAAATTCCCTCCTTGATATAATATTCCAACTCAATTGACTCCTTCTTATAATTCATATTATTTTTCTTTAATTAGATTATTTAATTTTACCCAACTTATTTTTTTTGATTTAATTTTATTTGCTTTTTTAAAAATATTTCTTTGCATAATACAATCGGATAAAAATTTTCTTCCTTTACCCTTTATTCCCTCTAAAGCAAAATGAAATTCAACTTTTGAAAATTTATATATTAATCTTTTTATTACTTTTTTATTGCTTGGTAATTGATGTATTGAACACATAATAATCTTGGAGAACTTTTTTTTATCATGCATCCATTGAATCGTTTGAAGACAATCAGACATAATTGGTTCGGGTACAGTGAAGTCTACTATTATATTATTTCTAGAAGCGTAATTATTCATAATCATATTTTGACCATTTGCAGGAATTTTAAAGGGGCCAATGTGTATTCCAGTAGTAATGGTAGCTGTTCTCAAAATAATTTTTTAATTTAATTTTAAATATTTAAAATAATCAGTATCTTTTTGCAAAAGTGGTTTATTAGCACTTTGAAACCTCACATTAATAGCAATTCTTGCTAGACTTGATTTAAAAAAATTATTACCATGCATCACAAAAGGGTTAAAAATAATTGCTTCACCAAATTTTATTTGAATTTTTTTTAGATTAACTTTTGTATTAAGAGTTATTTCTCCGTTAGCAAATCCATAAAGTTTCTCTTCTTTCTTGATGATAGATAAAGATTTTCTTTGATCTAAATAATAAATCCCTCCATCATCTCCTTCCAAATCATGAAGAGGTGCCCATATAATATATGTATAGGGGGAAATTCCAGACATCATTTCATAATGAGGTAAAGTTTTTGTGTTTTTGTTTCCTGGTGTTTTTATAATCACATGCGCTCTTCTTTGTAGAAAAATTTTACTTCCAGATAATTTCTTAACAATTTTTGGACACGAATTAATTATTTTCTCTGAGATATCATTTTTTTTTAATAATTTTATCATTTCGTAATTGATTTGTTTGTCTTTCATCTTTGCTAATTTTCTTCTATACAAATCAATATTAATAAAGTTTTGACTAGTTGATGGACTCAGAGTTCGTAAGATTTCATATCTTAAACGTTCTAGACGCTCTATCTTTTCAAACTGTATTTTTTGAAAACCTGTTCCATTAATTAAATTTTCAACCAGAGCCATATATTCTATTTTTTATGATGTTAGCTACTATTTGACAACTTTATTATAGTATTAAAAAAATATTGTAAATATTGTAATATGATCTATTAGTAGAGTAATTATGAAAGTTCTTTTGATAGCACCGTATGTTAACTTGAATTATGAAAAAAAAATTCAGGACTCTATAAGGGAAGATTTTTACCCATCTGCAGCACTTCTTCATTTAGGAGCAATACTAAGAGCAAACGAACATGACCCTCTTCTATTAGATTTAAATAATTCTGTAGTACATTCACAAGGACTAAATTATTTTGAATATTCAAAGAATTTAATTATTGAAACATTAAATAAGCATAAACCGGATTTTATCGGACTTAATTGTTTGTTTTCAGGAGTTTTTCCAGATGTTTTAGAATTTGCAAAAATTATAAAAAAACATTCTCCAGATATTAAAATCGCGATTGGAGGAATTCATGCAACTACATTCCCAAATGAAATTTTATCTAATTGTTTAGATATTGATTATGTAGCTATCGGAGAAGGAGAAAATTCTATTGTTGGATTAGCGGCATATATCAAAACTGGTAATAAAAAAATTCTAGAGTCAATTAAATCTTTTGCCTATAGAGATGAAGATGGCACTGTAAAAATTAATAGAGAAAAAAATTATGTTGAAGACTTAGATGCATTACCCTTACCTGCTTGGGACCTAATAAACTTAGCTAAGTTTGAAATGAATTTAGATCACTACCATAATCCTAAAAATTTACCTATTAAATATAAAGCTGCGATATTTTCATCACGAGCTTGTCCATTAGCATGTAATTTTTGCGATATGTTTTTAGTTATGGGTAAAAAACACAGAAAAAAAAGTATAAAATCTATTGTAGATGAAATTGAAGTTTTAAATAAAGAATATGGAGTAAATTTCTTTTCATTTATGGATGATCAATTAACATTAAATCGATCGCATATTATTGGTCTATGTGATGAAATTTTAAAAAGAAATATTAAAATGATGTTTAATACGCCAAATGGTCTTTGGGTAAACTCTTTAAGAGAAGAGGTAATTGCTAAAATGGTTGAGGCGGGTTTAGTTTATGCAAACCTTGCTATTGAACATGGCGATGATCATATAAGAAATAATATAATTGGTAAAAATTTAGAAAGAGACAAAATATTTGAGGCCAATAAACTTTTGAAAAAATATAAAATTAAAACAGTAGGTATGTTCTTGATGGGATTTCCTGAAGATACAGATGAGACATTACAAAATTCGTATAACATGATGGAAGAGCTAGAACTAGACAACTACTCTGTTCAAACAGTAATACCATTTCCAGAAACAAAGTTATTTAATCAAGTAGTTAAAGAAAAAATCCTTCTGGGAAATTGGAACCTAGATGAACTTTGGAAAACACCAATTACTTTGGGCCAATATGGACAAAAACAGGGCTTTTTAATTAAACCACATAATATGAGCTTAGATTCATTGCAAAAATGGAGACAAAAATTTGATGATATCAAAATGAAATATTGGACAATAGCAAGTAAGAAAACAAAGTATTCTAATTCCGATATCTCAGCCGCAGAGGTTATTCCTAAAAAGAAAAGTTCATTAATATTTGAAAGCTTATAAATAGTTTAAATCTAATTTTATAGGTATTAACACTTAAAATCCAATTGACTATTTGTTTAGTATAAGTATTATTTCAACATACTGAAATGCATGGTGGGAAATCAGTGTGAAATTCACTGGCTGTTCCTGCAACCGTAAAGTCGGAGCGCCACCCAGTTTAGTCCACTGTTGAATAATGGCCAGGAAAAGTCTAATTCTACAATGAAAAGTTAGCAGAGGCATTAAAAAAAACTTAAGGAATTAATAATGCCTAAAATAATAATATTTATATTTTTTAATTTAATATTCATAAATTTAACTTACTCTAATGAAAAAAATCCGAACTATGCATGTAAATGGCAGAATGAAACTAGCACGCCATGTATAGAAATAAATAGTTTAACAACAAATTCATCTAATTTTTCAACACCTGGTATAAATAAAATTATAATTTCTAAGAGTAAAATTGAGGAGAGCGGTGCAGTAGATTTAATCGACGTATTAAAATATATACCAGATATAAATATAACACAATCGGGACCAAAAGGACAACAAGCCTCAATATTCATGAGAGGAACTGGCTCCAATCATACACTTGTGATGATAAATGGAATTCCAATTAATGATCAATCCACCACTCAAGGTTTGCATGATTTTGGTGTAGATTTTATTCAAACAATTCAACAAATTGAAATTTATCCTGGTTCAAGTGCTACTCATTTTGGAACTAATGCTATCGGTGGGGCTATTAATATTATTCTAACAGGTGATTATAAAGACTCTTTTTCATTTACAACCGATAATAGTTCAAACTATGAAATTTCTGCAAATAAGGCATATATTTACGATGACTCCTCTTTAAGCATAAAGATAGGCAGTGTACAAAACGAAACTATAAGTGCTAGAGGTAATCGAGAGGATGAAAATGATGCTCTAAAAAATTATTCAACAAATATAAATTATGAGAAATTTTTAAATGAAAATTTAAGGATATATAACACGACTTACTTGAGAAAAACAAAAGCAGAATATGATAACTCCAGTGCAAATCAAACTGGTTATCAGGGTATTAATAACATGGGATCTATACAATTTGGTTTAGAAAACCAAGTCAATTCTCAAAAAGAGAATTATATTTTCTATTATAATATATATGATAGAGAATATGATGAACGTGGCACCATAGATACTTATGAAAGTGAAGTTTTAGGTTTAAAATACGATTTATCAAAAATAATCAATAAAAAACTATCTTATGGAGTGGGAACTGAGTACAAATATGACTGGGGATATTTTGATAATAATGGATCATACGAAGCATCAACTAAAGGACACTCAGATAATTTAGCTATATACGGTAACTTGGGGTGGAATTTTTTTAAAAATTCAAATATCTCTCTATTTGGTAGAAGTGATAATCATAAACAAACAAAAAGAAATAGCACATATAAAGTAAATTTTGAGCAGAAGTTAAATAATTTAAATTTGGGATTTTCTTTCATGAATGGTTTAAGAAATCCTACACTTTATGAAATGTTCGGCACTGATAATTTTGGTTATTCAGGAAATAGAAAATTAAAACCTGAAAAAAGTAATACATATGAGGTATATTCAAATATAGTATTTAATGAAAATTTAAATTTATCCCTAAGAGCTTTTAGATCAAATATCTATAATAATATAGAGTATTTAAATAATAAATATAAAAATGATTTTGATAACATTAACTTGGATCAATCGGGATTGAATAATCAATTAAAGATAAAATTAAAAGATGCAAATATAAATCTATTTTCATCTTTTTTATCATCAAAAAAAGAGAATGGTGCAGATCAATTAAGAAGGCCAGAAAAAACTTACGGATTAAATTTCTCTAAACAAATTGAAAATAGTATCTTAGGTAACTTAACTTTTAATCTAAACTTTAATCACTACGGAAAACATTTTGATACACATTCTTCAAATTTTAATACTATAGAAATGGATAGCACTGACATAATAGATTTAAAACTTATAAAAAAACTAAATAACAGTGACTTTTACATAAAGGTTACTAATGCTTTAAACGAAACCTATCAGAGACCTCATGGATACAATCAGGAAAAAAGAATGATTAAATTTGGAATGAAATATTAAATAGTTGTCTAATATAATTCTAATGATATTATTGACATTTTATGCAATACATTAAAATCGCCTTTGGAATATTAATTGCACTATCTGCTAGTAGATTTTTTCCACATCCACCAAATTTTACAAGTCTTTTAGCACTTAGTTTTTATATTCCCCTAGCCTTTGGAACGAGATTTATTCCTGCTGTAATTATTGCATTATTCATTACTGACCTATTAATTGGATTGCATTCTACAATGTTTTTTACTTATGGAAGTATAGTTGTTATCGGAATTTTATCAAAATATTTTACAAATTCTTTATTAACTAGATTGTTTGGTGCTTTGACAGGGGCAGTAATATTTTTTGTTATTTCAAATTTTGGGGTTTGGGTATTAGGCGGCTATGGCTATACTATTTCAGGATTTGTAAAATGTTATACAATGGCACTACCATTTTTTGGATACTCAATAATTTCAACATTGTTTTTCTCAGTGATTATAGAAACAATTTATAAATTTTATAAAATTTACAATAAAAATTTTATTTAAAGTAATCTTTTGTTCAATAAATATTGCTAATAAAATTAACTATTGATATTTAGTAATTTTGATTGCTCTTCTTTAGTTTTTTTAATTGTTTTAAGTCTTTGTGAATAATCTTTACTTGGAGGATCATAAATATCAAATACGTTCATTATATTTTGAACAAAATCTTTACCTATATCAGTCAATACAACTCTATCATTGTGTATTTTTAAAAGACCATCTTCTTCCATAGATTTTAAATTTAAAAGTTCATTTTTAAAATAATTTTTGAATTCTATACCAAATTGATCTTTAAAATTTTTATAATCTAATTCAAAATAACTTCTTATTTGTTGAGTCGCATGCTGCCTTATTTTATCATCTTCATTTAACTTTAAGCCTCTAAAACAAGGTAGTTCTCCTTTATCTAAAACCTTTTTGTAAGAATTAATATCATATAAATTTTGCGTATAATAATCATTTCCGAGATTGCTCATCGAAGAACTGCCAACAGCCACAAAGTTTACTCTACCTCCTGTTTGATGTCCTGATGCTCCATAATGCGTTTGACCGTCTTCAAATGCTTTTGTCATTGGACTGTCTGGCAATGAATAACATTCAAAACCTGTTCTAACATAACCTGCGTTTTTTAATTTTTCATGAATTAAATTTAAAAGTTCTTTTCTTTCTAAAAAATCTGGTAGAGGTCCTTCTGAAAGCATATTAACCTGGTATTTGGCAACCCAAGGTTTGTATGCCATGAGAGATAATTGAACTAAAGTTGGTTTTATTTTAATCATTTCATCACAAGTTTTTTCCATTGTATCTAGAGTCTGGCCTGGTTGACCAATCAACAAGTCAAATGCAATTTCTTTATAAACTTTTCTTACCCGCTCAGTTAATATATTATGAAAAAGTTCTGCAGGTTGAATTCTATTTACTCTTCTCTGAACATTTGGATCAAAATCTTGCATACCAAAAGAAATTCTATTTGTTCCACAAACTTCATGATTATATAATAATCTATCTTCATCGACACGTCTTGGGTCACTTTCTACGGTAAAAAATTCCACATTATTCCAATTAAAATTAGATTTTAATTTATCAACTAAAATTTTTAGATCTTCTTTATTCAAGATAGTTGGAGATCCTCCGCCAAAAAATACTGTCCCAACGTTTAGTTCAATATCGTTTTTTTTTAAAAAATTAAACAATATATCTATTTCTTTGTGCAGATATTCTAAGTAACTAGATACTTTTTTATAATCATTTGTAATCACTTTGCTACAAGTGCAAAACCAACATAATTTTTCACAGAAAGGTATGTGCACATAAAAAAATATCTTTTTATCTTGATTTTTAGGAAACCATTCTAAAATTGCATTTTTATAATCCTTAGATTTAAAATCATTTTGCCAATGATCTTTAGTTGGGTATTCTGCATAATTGAATACTAAATCTTGATGGTATTTTTTAATCAAATTTGCATCTAATGTTTTAGTCATAAATTTTCTAATAATTTTTCTTTTTATATTTTACACTTCCAGTCAGATCTTTTGCTGTTATTCTATTTTTTACATGGTCACTATCATTTACAAACATTCCAATAAACCATCTTCCTTTGTAAGTTTTCCAATTAATTTTTTTATATTTATCAACTTTTTCAACACCGTGAGTTATAGATCCATAAAATATAACCGCATCCCCAATTTCTAAATTATCTTCAATATTAATTTTTTTGTTATTTTTGTCTCTAAAGTAAAATCCTCCTGTTTCAAAATCTTCTCCTTTTTTACTCATGATTAATCCTGAAACAATTCTTTGGTTTTTTCTAGGATCCACATGATCTCTTAATTCTCCACCACCATGTGGATAATTTACTATTTGAAGCCTATCAATTTGTAACTGGCTTGGAATATTTTTTTCATATTGAGTTTTTTTATTCCCAGCTAAATATTTTATGTATCTCCAATGATAATAAACATCATCTTTAAGTTTTTTTTCTAATTCACTCTTAATATTCCAATTATAAAAAAAATATGAGTGTTTGATAGCATACAAACTATAGTTTTTTGTTACTTTATCATCATAAATTCTATGAAAATTTGGAGTACCATCAGTCATTTTATGAAAAGAGGGTTTGTATTTTTTATCATACAACTTAGCTAGTTTTAAAATAACGTTTTTAAGCTTTTTATTGCCCGCATCTCTTAAAATAAATGCCTCACCATTGTATAATTTTCTAATAAAGTTTTTAAGATAAAACTCATTCTTTTTATCGACTTGTTGTTTAATTGTTTCAAAATTTATAATGTTAATTTTATTTACTGACTTTGGAGGTTTTTTTCTTTTTTCTAAGTAATTCCAATAATTATTTATTTTTGTATTTAAATTCATTTTTAAAAAACTGATTTTAATATATATAATTAAAATTTAATTAAAACTGTTTATATTTAAATTAAATTTAAAGATTTTGCAGTAGTAAAATAATAATCACCTTTGTAGCCAATTAAGTTAAATAACTTTTTCCATTCGTTTTTATGGAGACAGGTGGTTCCTAAAAGTGTCCATTTTTCAAATATTTTTTTTTCTTCTTCATTGCTATAGGCCGCCAATGTTACAAAGGATTTTTTTGAAACTCTATTGATTTCTTTCAGTGTTCTTACAACATCCATTAAATGGTACTTATAAATTGAACTAAAACCTATTACAAAGTCAAAATAATTATTTTTAAAAGGAATGTCGTAATAATTACTTTTTTTTATTTTGGATCTTATTGAGCTCATTGATTTTTTTATTGGGTATTGATGATCTTCAACTCCCCACACCTCACAACCAGGAAGTAATTTTTGAAAATCATTCATAATAAAACCTTTTTTACATCCTAGATCTAAAATTTTAGAATTATTGTTTAATTTATATTTTTTAATTATTTTTGGTAGAAGCTTTAACCATCTACCATCATAGTAGAAGCCTCCATAACCATTATCTCTATGACCATCATAATATTCTTTATCAAGTTTCCACGCTAATAGTTTATTTTGTATTTTTCTAGATACTACCCTATTCACTTTTATTTTTCTTTTAAAATATTGTGGATTGAAATATGACATATTTAAAATTTTATAACAGGCCTTAAAACTTTTCCAAGTTTGAAATCTTTTACAGCTTTATTAATATTAATAATTCTATAATTAAATTTTGGCAAAATTTTTCTAACAAGTTTAATTTGATCTATCAGAATTTTTTCAATTAAATCAAAATTCTTCATTAAAGGACCTCCTTTCCCCCATGCTCCTGTTAATGTTTTTCCAAAAATAATATCCCATGCTTTTATAGATAATTTTTCTTCTATTTTTGTGTTTCCAATAACTATTAATTTACCTGAAAATTTTTTACATAAACCAAAAGTACTATCTATTAAAGATTTAGAACCTGTGCAGTCTAATATTAAATCAAAATTGTCTTTATTATTAAGTAAAAAATTCATCATTACTGAATTGCTTTTTGTATTTATAAATTCAAAATTATTAATATTTTTTAAAACTGATAATCTTTTATTGTTTATATCAATACAAGTGACCTTTTTACACTTTAGGTAATTTAAAATTATCAAGCTTGAATAACCTAAGCCACCCATCCCCATAATTAAAATTTTTGAATTTTTTGAAACTTTTGCAATATTCAAAATAGCATTTGCCGCAGTAGGAATTGCACATCCAAGAAGAATAGATTCTCGTAGAAAATGATTTTTTTTATTTAGTTTATACAATCTATCTTCTGTTACCAAAGAAAAATTCATTAATGTATTACAACCTCCTGAATTAATTTTTTTCATTTTATTTAAGAAGTTTATTGATTGAAATTTTTTAGATTTAGAATTTTTAATCCAACTTATTACCACTTTATCTTTAACTTTTAATTTTTTTACATCTTTTCCAATTTTAATAACTTCGCCAGTTCCTTCATGACCCATGCAATGTGGTAGATATTTATCTTTACCCAAGATACCATTTATTTCATTTAATTGTGTATGGCAAATACCTGAATATTTTAATTTAACCAATACATATCCCTTAGGGGGATTAGGAATATTTAAATTAATAATATCCAATCTTTTTTTTTGCCTTGATAGTATCGCTGCAAGATTTTTTTTCATAAATTTTATCTAAACATAACACTTTATTACTTTAAAAGATGTTGAAGTACGTTATGAAAGTGAGTATTGCTAATTGATTTTGAATGACCCAAAATATCAACCTTTAAAGCGCCTGCTATATTTGAAATTAAAGTTGTTGTTAATTGATCTGATTTAACCTTATGTAACAATGAAGAAATAACTAAAAAAACATCTCCAGCTCCAATTGTATCAATAACTTTATCTGAAATTACAGCAGGCACAAATAATTTTTTATTATTAATATATGAAAAACAACCGTTTTGACCTCTTGTGATTGTCACATTCTTACAATTTATTTTTTTTATTAAATCTTTTGTGACTACATTGGCAATATTATCTTTATTATTTGATGTGGCGAGTCTTAGCTCTGGTTCATCTATACAAATATAGTCTGCTTTTTTATACTTTGTAATTAAATTAAATCCTAAATTTGCACTATTGGTTTGACAATTTATAGCTAGAAACTTTGATTTTCTCTTAAGACAATTGTAAATTTTGTCATTTATAAAACTGTGGCCATAATCGAGAAGAATTACAAGATCATAATTATTTATTTTATTCTCAAGAAAATTTAATATTTTTTTTAAATTACTTTTACCAAGAAAGTTATTGTCCATAAAATAAACTTCATTTATTTTTTTATTATATCCAACATCAATATATCTTTTTTTTCTTGTTGTAACTTTATCTGCTTCCTTAAAGATTTTGGTTTTAAATTGTTTTTTAAAATTTTTAATTTTACTTGTTAAATCTTTATCGTTTCCAATCGTTGTACAAACCGTTATATTTTTATTGAACTGTGATAAATTAGTTGCGGCTGCAAAAACTCCCCCTAAATACATTTCTGTATTTAAATATCTCGTAGCTAACAAGTTTTCTTTTATAGGCTTATTTAAAACTTGCACTGTATCATATTGATCAATGATTGCGTCACCAATTAATAGTACTTTTAATTTTTTAACTTTTTCTAATTGTAAAAGACAGTTTTCATAAATTTTAGATTTATTTTTATTCTGCAAAAAAGAATTTAATTTTTGATTATAAACATATGAAAAAGTTTTATTAATAATTTCTGTAGAACTGTTTAATGGTGTATTGGTATAAATTATTCTTCCTTTTATCTGTTTAATTGCTTTAACCTCTTTATATAATCTCCTAGTTAAATCTTTTTTATTTAAGTAATCTTTTCCTTTAAAATAAAAATTTGGTTTTAATAATTTAATTGGATTTGTTGCATCGGAAGCATAATTTATTGCAACGTAATCAATAAATTTTAGAGAGTTTAAAACTTTAGCTCTTGAAAAATGATTATTGACAGGTCTATTTGGTCCCTTTAATACATGCTTGTCTTCTGTAACAGTAACGACGAGAATATCACATTTTTTTTTTACATCTTCAAAATGGCGTATGTGGCCAGCATGAATTATATCAAAAACTCCATGGCACAGACCAATTTTTTTTCCTCTTTTTTTTAATTTATTTGTTATTTCGGAAAGTTTTTTTAAATCGTATTTTTTCATATATTAAATTCTAAATGAGTTTGTCTCTGAATAATCGGCAACAATAGAGCTTCCAGTTAATGGATCTGCACTTTTTGAAATTAAATAATCAAATAAACCTATATAACTTTCTCCTCTTGCAATTTTATTTATAGTTAATTTCTGCTTAATAAAATTATTATAAGCCTTTTTGTTTCTAATTTTTAATCTCTCAAATGAATTATTTTGATATTCAAACGCACCCAATAAAACACAATGAATATATATTTTCTTTTTAATTAAAGATTTTGATAATGATTTTGTATAAGCGACCAAACTTGCTTTAACCATTGAATATCCAACTGATGCTGTTGACTCAATTGATGCAACTGATCCTACGTGAATAATTTTTAAATTTTTGTTATATTTTTTTTTTTCTAAAATATTATTGTTTATTCCAACTGCAACTAGTACGTTTAGATTAAATAAATATTCTAATTCTTTCTGGCTAATTGTGGGATTATGTAGGCCAAAACCACCTCCAAGACAGTGAATTATAATATCAATATTTTTTTTTTGTTTATTAATAACCTTAAGAAGATATTGATAATTTTTTTTAATGTTTAAATCTAAAGAAAAAGAATTTTTTTTATTTTTTTCAGAAAGCTCTTTTTTAAGTAAATTAATTTTTTTTTTATTTTTTCCAATTGTTATCAAATTAAATCCTATTTTATTGTAATGTCTTGATAACATTAAGCCCAAACCCGAAGTAGCTCCTGTAATTAAAACTGTTTTCATTTTATGAGTCTAGCAAATTTTTCCTAATTTCGTTTACTTTTTCAATACCAAGAAAAGGATACATATTATCAAGCATAGCAGGTTGGAATGAACCATCTTTATTCATTTGCGTTTGAACCCTAGGTACTAATTCTTGCATTGGAGGTGTGATTACTTCACAAATAGTTGCTTTTTTTGAACTTAAAATTTTTTTCAAATTATTATTTAAATTATTTTCATTCTTGATTTTGACAGTCTCAAACCCAAAAGATTTTGCGACTTTCAAAAAATTTGGTAATGTGAGACCACTCTTATTATCTGCCCCAACAAATTTTTTGAAATTTTTTTGTTGCATTAATTTCATTGTTAAATAACCACCATTATTAATTATAAACAACTTTAGTGGTATTTTATAATTAATAATTGTTTGGAACTCCTGTAAATTAAACATTAATCCACCATCACCAGAAATACAGATCGGTTGTTTTTTTTTGTTTGCAAAAAAAGCTCCAATAATACCTGGTAAACCAAAACCCATAGCAGCTATTCCTGATGAGGTAAAAAGTCTTTGATTTTTTTTTGTTTTAAATGATTGCATAGTGCAAGTGAAACTTGTTCCCATGTCTGTCACAATATTTTCATCTCCACTTAAACAATTTGAAAGAGAATTAATAAAGCGAAATGAATTTACAAAATTGTTATCATTTTTATATTTATTATCTTCATCTAAATAATCTTTAATTTTATTTAACTTGTCTATCCACAACTTTTTTGGCTTTATTTTTTTTGAAATTTTTTTATTAATAACTTTTAAAAAAGTACCAACATCATTATTAAATTGTAAATTTGTTTTTAATTTTCTTTTTATTATTTCTTTCTTATCAATATCAACAAAAATTTTCTTTGATAAAGGTGAAAAGTTTTTCATTTGATAGCCAGTGATAGGCACAGATAATCGAGATCCAATAATTAATAATAAATCACAGGACTGAACTGCAAAATTCGCAATTCTATTTCCAAATAACCCTGGTCTACCAAAATAAAACTTATGATTAGAAGGAGCTATATCACTTGCATTCCAAGTTGATGTAAATGGCAAATTTGTTTTTTTCAAAAAATTTAGAAATCTTTTTTCAGCTTTACTTATGTGAACGCCATTCCCAACCAAAATTAAAGGTCTTTTTGAATTTTTTATCATTTTCAATGCCTTAGAAATTTTGTCACTATCAATTTTACTATAATTAACTTTTTTAATTATTTTTCTTATTTTATTTTTTTTAACAAATTTTTTTGATTGTATATCTAGAGGTACGTCAATCCAAACAGGTCCTGGTCTTCCTTCATTAGCAATATTGAATGCTTTTGACATTTCGAATTCTATATCGCAATTTTTTGTTAATACACTGCTATATTTAGTGATAGATTTAATTATATCTTTAATATTTGCTTCTTGAATTCCTATTTGTCTAGTTTTTGAATTTAATATCATATCTTTAGACTCTACTTGCCCAGATATAATAATCATAGGAATTGAGTCTATCCATGCACCAATTACGCCTGTTACTGCATTAGTTCCTCCAGGTCCTGAAGTTACTGAAAGTATAGCTGGTTTATGATTAGCTCTATAATAAGCTTCTGCAGCCATTGCAGCTGATTGTTCATGGTGCATAAAAACAAAATTCAAATTTTTTTGTTTTCTAAATGCTTCATTTAAAAACATTGCGCCACCACCTGTTATTCCAAACGCGGTGTTTAAACCTTTTTTTTGTAAAAAATTAATTATAAATTCTGAATTATTCATCTTTAAATTAGGAACCTATAATATATTAATATATAAAAATCCATAAATACCCATACTAACAATTATGAAAAAAAAAATACTTATACTTGGAAGTAATAGCTTTTCAGCCAATCATTTAGTCCACTATTTGTTAAAAAAGAATTTTTTTATTATTGGATGTTCTTTATCTAAAATATCTGAACCAAAATTTAATTGTTTTCATCAATTGCAAAAGCATATGTTAAAGAGTTTCAAATTTGAAAAAATCAATATTAATAAGCAATTTTTTAAACTTGAAAAGTTAATCCTAAAACATAAACCTCAAATAATTATCGATTTCTTGGGCCAGGGTATGGTTGCGGAAAGTTGGGATTATCCATTTATAACTTTTAACACAAATGTGATTTCAAAGATTAGATTGTACACATTTTTAAGTAAACAAAAATATTTAAAAAAGTATATTAAAATTTCTACACCAGAAGTTTTTGGATCTGCAAAAATTACAAGCTCAAATTTTAAAAATTATAACCCTTCAACACCTTATGCTTTGTCTCATTCAACTATAGAGAACTATTTATTATTATTATTTAAACAATTTTCTTTTCCTGTAATTATTTCAAGATTTGCAAATTTTTATGGACCATATCAAAAATTATATAGAGTTATTCCTTTGGCAATTCATAAAGCTAATAAAAAAGAAAAATTTCAACTACATGGTGGAGGTAAATCAAAAAGGTCCTTTATCTATTCTGACGATTTTTGTAACGGTATTTATAAATTGATTACAAAAGCAAAAGTTGGTGAATGTTATCAATTTTCCTCAAAAGAGTATTTATCAATAAGGAAGATTGTTGAAATAATTTATAAGAAAAAAAATTTAGATCCAAAAAAATATATTATTTCTGTAAAAGACAGACCTGGAAAAGATCAAGA
>MDTB01185724.1_pt1 | contig 24134 bp, 16 predicted proteins | sample 811161 | NCBI WGS metagenome assembly MDTB01 (sample SAMN05326650, study PRJNA326480) | marine metagenome | isolation source: seawater | place: Mediterranean Sea | collected 2009
TATATCCGATGTGTTAAATAAAAAAAATGTTTTTGCACTTACTGTAAATGGAGATTCAATGATAGATGCTTGTATCGCAGATGGAGATATGGTTTTAATGGAAACTATAAAAGATATTTATTCTTTAAAAAATGGAATGATTGTAAGCGCTCTTGTCCCTGGATTAGGAACAACTTTAAAATACTTTATTAAACGAGGTGAGAAAATTTTTTTAGAAGCAGCTAATCCTAATTATGAACCTATCGAATTAAATATAGATGAAGTTACTTTTCAAGGAAGACTTTTAGCTGTTTGGAGAAGGGCGTATTAATGTTACTAATTTTCATAATTTACATTTATTGCTAAGTTATAAATGATAATAATTACTGTCGAAAACTATAAATAGTGACAAAAAAAACTTCAGATTTTAATCCTAATAATCAAATTTCGAATAATGAAGACTTAGAAATTCGTCCAATTATTGAGAAGGTTTTAAGAAATAAAATTTTTATTATAACTTTTGCATTTGCATGTTCTTTTATATCTGCTGTAGTTGCAATAAATACACAAAAAGTTTGGCAGGGAGAATTTCAAATTGTTTATGATAAGGAAACCCAGAAATCAGGAGGAACTTCGTTGGGAGGGCTTGATTTATCAGTTTTTAAAATTGGAATGGGCACTAGATTAAAAACACAAGTAAGTATTTTAAAGAGTCCTTACGTGTTGATGGATATTTATGAATATGTGAGAAAGGAAAGAAAAGATAATATGTTGACATTTAAAAAATGGGTAAGGTCTTTAGATGTCTCAATAGTTGATTCCACAAATGTCTTAAATATTGTTTACCAAGATACAAACAAAATAATTCTTAAAAAAGTTTTAGAAGATATGGCAGAATCATATGAAATATATAGAAAAGATAAAAGAAGGAAAGACATTGCTACGGGTATGAATTTCCTTGAAAAACAAATCGAAAAATATGAGGTAAAAGCTAATAATGATTATGCAAAGTTACAGGAATATGCACAGCAGCAATCTATTTATCTCCCAACAGTTCTACCTATAAGTCGCGCCGCGCCTATGGTTGATCAGTTTGTATCAGACAAAATAAATTCTTTTAACAAATTAAAGGAAATTGAATTAAATATTAAGCAACTTAAAAAACTGCCTATTGATTCAGATGAAATTTTTTCTAAATCAATCGCATTAGTTAAGGAAAGACAAGAAACAATTCCTGAATATGAAACTTATTTAGCTAATGAAATTACTTTAAGTAATTTAAGAAAAATTTTTAAAGAGGAAGACATTGAAATTCAAAGTTTGCTTTTTCAAAAAAATAACTTAAGAGAAATAATAAGGAAAAAATTATTAAATAAATTGATGTCTGAAAAGAATTTGTATTTATCCAAAATAGATTCATTAAATCGCTCTCAAGATAAATTAAATACATTCGGAAATTTATTAAGAAAGGCTATGAAAAGTAATACTACTCTAAATTCAATGGAACAAAACTATATCCAATTAACTTTAGAAAAGACTAATGATTTAAATGAGTCTCAAATTATTACAAATCCAACTATTTTGCCTTATGCCGTTGCCCCGCAAAAAAAACAGATTGTTATCATTACATTTTTAGTGACTTCGGTTATTGCTTCTTTTGTTTCTTATATTTATGAAAAAAATAGAAACTTTTTAAGTTCAAAATCGGAATTAATTCCGTTTGCTAAAAATAAATCAATTGATCATCTCTACATTAATAAACTAGAAGAATGGGAAGATATTGTGAGAGTATTAATAAAATCAACAAGTTTGGATACAAATGCCAAAACTGCTATTTATCAAATGGGATCGAGAGAAGATTCAGAACTATCGACTATAAATAAAGTTTTTGAAAATGTTTTAGGAAATAAAAAATTCATAATAACCTCAAAGATAAATGATTTATTAGAATACAAAAATATTATTTGTTTAATTTATTTGGGATCAATAAAGATTCCTGAATTTCAAAAACAAAATTCCAGATTACAATCAATACCTGATTTAAACATTAGCTACCTCACGATTGAATAATTATTAAACATTGTTTTAAAAATCATGAAAAAGAAAAAATCTATTAATAATTTAAAATCAAGAAAATTAATTTTTTCTGGATTCATTTTTCTTTTTTTAATTTTTGGAACATTTGAATCTTTCAAGAAATTGTATGCATCTAATAATTACTTGGCTCCTAATAGCGAATATTTAAGAAAAAGAGATAAGGATTCTTTTTACATAATCGGGCCCGGGGATGTTCTGTCTTTAACTTTTACTGATGACCCAATTGCAAAGGAAGAATTTAGACAAGAATTATTAATAGATGGACAAGGATTGATTAATTTAAAAAGACTAAATAAAATTTATGTTGCTGGTTTGACTATTGCAGAATTAAAAAACATATTAGAAGATGAATACCAAAAGTTCGTATTAAGTCCAAATATTAATATTGATATTGTTAAATATCGCCCAATAACAATTTACATAGATGGAGAGGTTGAAAATCCAGGGAGCCATGTTTTATCAGGGATGGTTCAAATTGATAATTTAACTTATCTTGATGAGGATATTATTGGTATAAAAAAAAGCGATAAAAAACAAGTTATTTTCCCAAAGTTAATTGACGCTTTAAGAAAAAGTGGTGGTGTGACTATAGATGCAGATATAAGAAATATTGAAGTTTTTAGAAAAAATTCAATATCAAATGGTGGTGGTAAAATTACGACAAAAATAGATCTTTTAAGCGTATTAGAGTTAGAGGATTCTTCCCAGAATATACGTATTCTTGATGGAGATATGATCAAGGTAAATAAAGGGGAACAAAAAGCTCTTGCTCAAATTTCAAAAATTATAAAGTCAAATATTAATCCAAAATTAATAAAAGTTTATGTCAGTGGAAGAGTTTTAAATCCAGGCCCGGTCAATCTTACAAAAACTGGAACTCTTATTGATGCAATTGATGTTGCAGGAGGTCCTAAAACTTTGAAAGGTCCTGTTAATTTTATAAGATACGAAAACGATGGAAATATAATAAGAAGAAAAATTAGATATTCTAGAAATTCAAATCCAGGATCTAAAAACAATCCCTATTTAAGAAATGGAGATATTATATATGTAGGAAAAAGTGGTTTTAATATTGCAACTGAAGTTCTAGGTGAGGTTACAAGTCCATTTACAGGGATAGTTTCAACTTATCTTTTCTTTGAAAGCGCTTTCGACTAATAAATAATTATTGTCTGGTTAGGAAAAAAAAATAATAAAAATCTTTATCTTTGTTAACTTATTGGTGATCCAAAAAACGAGTAAACCAAATTTCAATACATGCAATTGATAATAAAATATAACTTGCATCTATTATCCCTTCATTATTGTCTTTTATTAAACGTTTAACTTTCAAATGATTAAATATTCCTCTGTTTTTAAGTTTTTCCTCTGAAAGAGTATCATTAAGCCATTCATTTAACTCAAAACGAAGCCAATGTCTCAATGGACCACCAAAACCAGTCTTAGGTCTATAAATAATATCTTTTGGCAAATAAGGTTCCATAGCTTTTTTTAAAACCCATTTACTATCTAACCCCCTAAATTTATATTTATCTGGAATTTTGTTGGCAAATTCTAATAATTCAGTATCTAGGAATGGAACTCTAACTTCGACCCCTTCCCTCATAGACATTTTATCTGTATAAGTCAGATTATGATCAGTTAAGAAAAATCTTTGTTCGATAGCCAACATCTTTTCTAAAGGAGATAAGCCAAAGGGTAATTCATTGAGAAAATTTAAGATAGGTTGCTCTGTTTTTATATTTTTTAATTGATTAAAAAATTTTTGGGTATAAAGATTTTCAAGATTTCTATTGTCAATCCATTTAAAATAATTTATTATTCTTTCATCTGGATTAAGTGATGCTCCTGAAAATATCTTTCTAATTCTCCTATAAAAAGTTTTTTCTATTGGAATATTTGAAGTCAATCCCTCCAAACTTAGTCTTATGGTTTTTGGAAGCCAAGTCCAATATTTATCAAGTTTTAATGAAAGGTGTCTGCTGTAGCCAGTGAAAATATCATCTCCTCCTGAGCCTGAAAGCAAAACTTTTATTCCTTTTTTTCTCGCTATCCTAGAGATTAACAAAACATTTAAAGGGGCTACATCTGCCAAAGGTTCATCTAATTGCCAAACCATTTCTTCTAATCCAGATGCTAATACTGAGGACTCAACTTCAACAATATCTAAGGGTACATTTAAGTGATTTGCAACTTTTTTAGCATATGGAAGATCATCAACAAATCCCTTTTCATATTGACCATTAATTTTTATCGTGAAGCAATTTATTTTTGGTAATGTTTGACTTGCAAGAGCTACTATACTACTTGAGTCAAGTCCGCCTGAAAGAAATGCTCCTACAGGTACATCAGATATTAATTGCCTATCAACAGCTTTTTTAAGATTCTTATAAGTACCATGAATAGAATCGTACTTGTTTAATTCTTTTGTTTTTAAATTAAATGACGGTAAAAAATACCATTTAACTTTTTTATTTAACTTGCCATTTTTAATTTTGAGATATTCGCCTGGACCAACTTTTTTAAATTTTTTTGATGGAGTACCCTTTCCTGGGCACCAAAGAAATGTTAAGTACCTATTTATATTCTCGGCGTCAATATCATTCTCCGAAATATTATTTTTATAAGAGGACATTTTATTTATAAAAGGTAATATAGCTTTTATTTCACTTGCAAAAGCTACCCCTTTTTCCATTTCGCTAAAGTAAAGCGGCTTTACACCTAGAGCATCTCTAATTAAAAATAATTCTTTTTCTAATGAATCCCATAGAGCAATAGCAAATATTCCTTTTAGACGTGATAATACTTTTTCTATCTTAATTCCATACTTGAGGGAATAAAGAAACATTTTTAAAACAACTTCCGTATCAGAATCACCATCCCATTTTTTATATCCATTTTGATACAAAAATTCCCGTAATTCTTTGTAGTTATAAATTTCTCCGTTGAAAATAATAGTTAATCTATTATCTAGAGAATGCATAGGTTGACGTCCATTCTTAGAGACATCAATAATAGAAAGTCGGCTATGAGCCAATCCTACTCTTTCCTCACATGATATATAAATACCTTTGTCATCTGGTCCTCTATGGGAAATAAGTTCCAAAGATTTATTAATATCAGAATTTAATTTTATTAAAGAATTATTTTCTAAAAAGTAGCCAGATATTCCACACATATTTACAAAATAATTTAATTTAAATTTGCTAAATATATAGAAACAATAAAGCTTAGTATAAACTTATTGAATTTTTATATCTTACGATTATAAAGAATATTATATATTAAATTTTAAATTATACATATTTAGGAGATAAACTTATTTTTAAAAAAAATATATAAAAACTAATTTTAAAATTAATTATCTGTAAAATTATATTTAAATAATTTTCAAATATTTGAGTTTTCTTCTTAGGAAGAAAAGGATTAAAAAATTTTTTCACGAACTTACTAGGATAATTAAAATGATTAAACAAAAAGATGTTACAAATTTTTGGGAAGAAGAAGTATGTGGTACACGATTTTCAAATAAAAAAAATTTAAAAAAATATTTTCAAGAAATTGCATACAATAGATACAAAGCTGAGCCTTATATAAAAGAATTTGCTTTTTGTGATTCTAAAGATTTCATAAATAAGAAAATATTAGAAATTGGAGTAGGTGCAGGCACTGATTTTATTGAGTTTTTAAAACGAGATGCTGTTTGTTATGGTATAGATGCTACTGATTCTGCTATCCAAAAAACAAATAATAATATTCTAACTTCTCTCAAAAATAAAAATTATAAACTGGAATATTTAGCAAAGGCTAATGCTGAAAAACTACCTTTTAAGGATAATACATTTGACATGATTTATAGTCATGGAGTTTTGCATCATGCTAAAAACACAATGATTTGCATATCAGAAGCATATAGAGTTTTAAAGCCAGGAGGTAAATTTAAAATAATGGTTTATTCTAATTTTAGTGCAACGGGATTAATGCTTTGGTTACTTCATGGTTTAGGAAAAGGAAAACCTTTTTTATCTCAAGAAAAAATTATATTTAAATATTTAGAATCACCTGGGACAAAATGTTACTCAAAAAAAGAATTAGTAAAAATTCTTGAAGGATTTGGACTAGAAAAACTAATAATAAAAAAATTTGCTAGTTCTGGAGATCTTTTATTGATGCCTAGGTCAAAAAAATATAAAAATAGTTTACTCTATAGTTTTATACAATTTTTATATCCAAGATTAATAGTAAAGAGACTTCAATCAATATTAGGATTATCCATAACTATAACTGCATACAAACCAGAAATAATTTAAAAATTTTAATTAAAAAAAAACTGATATTTAATTTATTATTTTTTGATCATATAAGTATTGCTTGAAAAAAATACTTAATTTAGTGGCTGCATATTCAGTAATATGATTTTGATCTCGCATCAATAAATTTCCTGATTTATCTATATCCCTAAACTTTTCTTTATCTTCATATAAATGCAAAATGGGATCCCAAGAATATATTTTAAATCCATTAGCTTCAGCCAAACTAATTGCTAAATCAAATACTTTATCCTGTAATAGTCTTGTTCTTAAGTCTTGTTTTAATGAAATTTCGCAATTATTTAATTTTAGTTTTCTCCAAGTATTACAAATAGTTGTATCCTTAACATTTTCAGGAAGAAGAGGAGTATCTCTTAACAAGATCAATTTAGCCCCTTTTGAATTTATTTTTTTGCCTAACTTTAAAAGAGTTTTTGCTGAAATCACACCTCTTTTAGTAAGTCTTTTATCTTTTTTTAGATTTACATGATTATCAACTAAACTATTAAATCTACCTCTATGAAAAGCGATTAAAATTATATCATTTGGTTTTAAATTATTTAAAATATATTGTGTAAGTTTTGCTTTATCTAGATCTCCTAGGCCATATAAAACTCCAGGTAAATCTTTATCGCCATAATTTATTGGGCTTATATAACCATCATTATATTTACCTTTGGGCAAAGATTTATTTACTATAAAAGTAGACTGTTGAGCATGAGAATCACCAATTATTATTAGATTATTAATATTTGGATTGATAACTACTTTTTTACAATTATCAGTCCTAATTAATGTTGAAGGAAGATCTAAACACCTTACGTCAAATCCAGTCCATTTTTTTGCATTAATTGAATTATTGGTTAAGGGATTTAACTTATATATTTTCGAAATAAGTTCTCCTTGTAAACCAAAATATTTGAGACCATTAAACAAACTTATAAGGACAAAAAACGCAGTAAAAAAAGTATATTTTTTCTTTTTAATAATTCTCCTTGTAGGACTTTCTATAAATCTATATGACAATAATGCAGAAAAATATATAAAGATAATTTGGAAAGGAATTGACCACCAATGAACCCCTATGGTCCATCTACTAAAAACAATAATCCCCCAATGCCAAAGATATAGCGAATAAGATAATAATCCAATTTTTACTAATTTTGTATTAGTAAGAATTTTGTATGAAATAGAATTTTTATTTATTGAATAGATTAGTATCGCTGAAGAAAATACTATTAATATCGTAGAAAATTGACCATAATTATTTGGAAGAAATAATAATAAAACTATTATTAAAAATAAAAAATCTGAATTTTTTAAAATGGAGAAATTTTTATTAATAACAAAAGAAAATTTATTTTTATGATCGTATTTAAGTAATAAATATGATATTGAACCAATACCAATCTCCCAAAATCTTAAAGGCATTAAGAAATAAGCTACTGCAAAATTCTTTTGATAAAAAAATAGAAAGCTAATTAGTGATAAAAAGGTAAGTGTAATTAAAACAAAACAAAAATTCCTAAATCCATTTTTATTTTTTCTCGCAAAACCCGTAAACCATATTAAAAAAGGAAAAATAAAGTAGAATTGTTCCTCAACTGATAATGACCAAGTGTGCAAAAAAGGATTAAGAGCTGACGAATTAGCAAAATAGTCAGTTGATGTTTGAAAAAGAAGTAAATTAGAAATACCCAACAAAGATCTTCTTCCAACTAATAGATAATATTCTGGCTTCTGGATAATTAGGCATATGAATATACTTGTGAAAAATACAAATATTGCAAGTGCCGGTAATATTCTCTTAATTCTTTTTTCATAAAAGATTATCAAAAAATCAATAAAATTCTCATAAGTATTTCTATCAATAGATGATGTAATAACAAATCCAGAAATAACAAAAAATATATCAACCCCTAAATATCCCGAATTTAAGAATTTTTTATCAAAATGATTTATTATTACCGCAACCACGGCAATTGCCCTTAAGCCATCAATCTCTTTCCTATATGAATTAATTTTTAAGCTTTGGTTATTTCTCAAACTTCCAAAAACAATTTTTATGATTATAAAACATATACTCCAATAAAAAAAATTCTTATTTGAAGAGGGACCACTTTTATTAGAGTAAAAAAATATTAATCAAAATAAATTTGAAAATTTTGCCCTAATATAAATTAAAAATGGCTTACCTTCTAAAGTAGATATATGATTTTAATTTAAGTATGGAATATCTCTAAATAAGTTTTGGTAATTATGCTAATACTTGTAAATCTGTAGATTAATTTTACGGTGCAGAATTAGATAGGGAAATCCTATAAAGTACTATAATAATTACGGATGGTTTGAAACAAATCTTTAGAGTGCTTTCTATAAATGTTGTTTCAATCTATGGGGCCATAGCTCAGCTGGTAGAGCACCTGCATGGCATGCAGGGGGTCAGCGGTTCGAGTCCGCTTGGCTCCATTATTATATTTTTAATCACTTTTTTGTTCTAAACTCTGAGAAGGTTTACTAGCATAATATAATGTTCTAAATACTTTTATCCTGCTTCTATTCTTATTTATCAAAGTAAATTTTTCTATTAAAAATACTATTTATATGTATTAAGTAAAAATATATAAATCCACAATAAAACTGCTGTTGCTACACCTACACCAATAACCATATTTGGTTGATTGTGCAAAAGCTCTTGAAAATATCCCATAGAAAATTTATATTCATAAATAAAATTTAGTTATGACATATGATAAATCTTATTTCTTATATAGTTCTATACTTGATATAATTTCAAATACTAAAGCCTAAAATAAGTGCTAAAAAATAGAGTTTATGAAAACTTTGAAGATAAATGTATCTGTATTATTGGATTGGGATATGTTGGATTAACTTTAGCAGTATCAATGGCCGAGGTCGGTTTTAAAGTATGGGGGATAGAAAAAATCCTAAAAACTGTTAACGATTTGAATAAAGGAAAGGCTCATTTTTATGAGCCAAAGTTAGAAGAAAAAATGAAAGAATTGTTGAGAAAAAAAGATTTAATTATAAGTTCTAAATTTCCAGATGATCAAAAAAAGTGGGTTTATATTATTACTGTTGGGACACCTTTAAATAAGGAGAATAAAATTAGATTAGATATGGTGGAGGCAGCATCTCATCAAGTTGGTAAACACTTGAAGGATGAATCATTAGTAATACTTAGATCTACCTTAAAGTTGGGGACTACTCGAGAAATTGTTTTGCCAATATTAAAAAGTTATAAAAAAAAGGTAGATATAGCTTTTTGTCCTGAGAGAACAGTTGAGGGCCAAGCCTTAACAGAATTAAGGCATTTGCCTCAGATTATTGGTGGAATGACATTTGAGGCAGGTTTAAGAGCCTCAAAACTATTTCAGTTTATAACTTCTACTGTCGTAAAGGTTAATGAGCCTGAAACTGCAGAAATGATTAAGATGATAGATAATACACAAAGAGATGTATCCTTTGCATTCTCTAATGAAATAGCCTTGGCATGCGATGCATCAGGAATAAGTGCAGTAGAAGTAATAAAAGCAGGAAAACTTGGATATCCAAGAACTAATCTCTTTATGCCAGGTCCAGTTGGAGGACCATGCCTGTCTAAAGACCCTCATATATTGTCTGAAGGTTTGAAAAAATTTAATACTAATATTCAATTGGCCTCTATTGCGAGAAAAGTAAACGAAAAATTGCCTTATGATATTCGAATCACTATTAGAAATATAATTGCTGATATTTCAGATAATAAAAAAGTTAGTAAAATAGGGCTTTTGGGTTTAGCTTTCAAGGGTAAACCTGCTACAGACGATTTAAGAGGCACTATGTCTTTACCAATCATAAAAGAATTAAAAAAGGAGTTTCCTTATTCTGAGTATTATGGATTTGATCCAATGGTGAATAAGGAAAACTCCGAAAGTCTTAATATACTTTATGCGGAACAAATAGAAGAGGCTTTCGATAATTCAGATATAGTACTTGTATTAAATAATCATAAGTCCTTTGAAGACATGCCACTACCTAAACTTATGAGTAAGATGAATAATCCAGGTTTATTATATGATCTTTGGAATAATTTTTCCGCAGCTGATCTGGACCTACCTAGTGGCCTTGTATATTCAGGCTTAGGCAACTTATCTCAATCAAATATTTACAATTAGAGTTTAATTATTTATCTTTTCGTTTTAAAGAATTCTTATAATTTATAATATTACCTAATAAACCTATATCGTAAATGAAAATACTAGTAACAGGATCAAATGGTTTTGTAGGTGGTTATATAGTTAATGAATTGCTTAATAATGATTATTCTGTAGTTGGTATAGATAACTTTTCAAAGTATGGAAAAGTTTTGAAGAGTTATGATGATAATCCTAAATATTTATTTAAAGAAGGAGATTGTAAAAACTCTCAACTTATTTATGAGCTACTTGAGGGATGTGACTACATTATTGCTTGTGCAGCAATGATTGGAGGAATATCTTATTTTCATGAATTTGCATATGACCTAATAGCCGAAAACGAGAGAATTATAGCTTCTACTTTTGATGCTGCAATTAAAAGATTTAAAAAGGGTTCTTTAAAAAAGATAATTGTTTTATCTTCAAGTATGGTTTTTGAAAATTCAACAATATTTCCTTCTAGCGAAGATGATCTAAAAAAAACACCTTCGCCATTAAGTACTTACGGATTTCAAAAGTTATCTACAGAGTACTTTGCTAAAGGAGCACTTGAACAATTTGGACTTCCTTATACAATAGTAAGACCTTTTAATTGTGTCGGAATTGGAGAAGGAAGAGCTATTTCAGATAAAGATATTATGAGCGGAAATGTAAAATTAGCTCTTTCACATGTTTTACCTGATTTAATACAGAAAATTTTGAAAGGACAGAATCCGTTAAAAATTTTAGGCTCAGGGAGTCAAATTAGACATTATACACATGGTAAAGATTTAGCAAGAGGAATTAGATTAGCGATAGAATCTCCTCTAGCGAAAAATGAAGACTTTAATATTAGTACAGATAAATCGACAACTGTTCTTGAATTAGCAAGAATGGTTTGGAATTGCATCCACAAAGGAAACTTACCATTTAAATATGAACTAGAAAAAGGATTCGAATATGATGTTCAAAAAAGAATTCCAGATACAAGTAAAGCAAAAAGATTATTGAATTTCGAAGCAGAAATTAAAATTCAAGATAGTATTTCAGAAGTTACAGAGTGGATTTCCAATGAAATAAAACACAATAGGATGTAATGAAAATAGGTGTAATATCATCCACTCTCCCTAATCCAAAATTTGGCGGCGGTGCAGTAACTATATATTCAATGTTAATGGCAATAAGAAAACTATCTAAAGATGTAACTTTAATAGTGCTTGATCAAAGTTCTTTATCAAAGAGAACTGAAGCAATTTATTTTAATCAAGGTATAAAAATTAAATATCTAAATAGAATGCAAAATCAGAGTCTTTTCTTAAGAAAAATAAAAGTTTTTTTTCCTTTTTTATTTAAATTTAATGGATTATATGATCATAAATATCATTCTAAAAAAGATGTTTCTCTTGCAGAATATAAAGTTATATTTGCATATCATTGGGAGGCCATTAATTTTCTTAGCCAAATTAAAAATGTTTATAAGATTGGACTTGCGGGAGATCCCATAAATTACTCTCTTGCATTTAGATATCAACGAAACATAAGAGAATATAATTATTCATTTAAAAGAAAAGCATATTTACTTTATCGGAATGTGATAACTAATTATTCACTTCAAAGAAGTATGGTAAATGCATTAAATAAGATGAATGAATCAGGTTTATTTGCTTCTCATCATGCTAAGGAATTGAATAGATTGGGCGCGAGTAAATGTGAATATATTAATACCCCAATTTCTTTGGATCTTAAAGATAAAAAAATTTATAACAGACAAATAAAAACTTTTAATATATTAATGGTTGGACATCTAGCAGGGATTTCTACTCTTGAAGGAATTAATCTTTTTTTAAACGAAATCTTACCAGAAATAAAATTAAAATTAAAAAACGATTTTATCATTACGATTGTAGGTAAATATGATCATGCTGAGCCAAGACTAATTAATCAATTAAAGAAAGAAAAATCTATAAATCTTATGGGAAATGTTGATAATCTTGCACAACAATATGAGGATTCAGATTTACTATTAGTGCCAACACCAATTACTTTAGGGATTAGAGTAAGAATATTGACTGCCATGATGTATGGAAAATTGATAATCGCTCATACTTCAAACAAGCAAGGTATCCCCGAACTTGAAAACGAATATAATTGCCTTCTTGGATGTAGTGGAGAAGAATTAAGTGAACAAATAATAAGAGTTTATAAATACAGAAATGGTTTTAATCCTATAAGGGATAGTGCGTATAAAACATTTAAAAAGTATTTTATAACTAATAATTTTTCCAAGAGATATTCAAATATTTTAAATTAAAAATGAAGAAAATTATTTTAAAATTTATTTTTTATTTTGAAATCATTTTAGACTTATTAAAATGGAGTTCTTATTTTTTGAAAGAAAATTTGTTTTCTCAAAAAAAAATTGAGGATAATAAAATTGCGCTAATAAGTAATTTACATTCAAATATGGCGAGTTCAAAAGTAGATGCAATTTTTACAATGGGGCTTAGAAAAAAAAATCATAAAAATTTTGTTTTATTGAACAAAAAAAATATTTATACTCAACTAATTTTCCGTATTTTAGGAAAAGTAGAATTTATTTATTTGGAAGATTTTATTTATCCAAAAGACCAAAAAAATAATATACAAAAAGTTAATAAAATAATTTCTCAGAATAAAAATACAATAAGTCTTTTCAATTATGAGGATAGTAATGTGCGAGTTGGAAGAAATGCTTTATCATCCACCTTAAGGAGCTTAAGAATAGGTTCTTTAAATTTTAAAAATAAGTTGCATATAAGAGAATTAAAGAAAAATCTTTTATTATCTTTAAATTCAAAATTAGCAACCTATAGAATTCTTAATTATATAAATCCAAACCTTTTAATTTTTATAGAAAAAGGTTATAGTCCCTCAGGGGAACTTTTTGACAATGCTTTGAATAAAGGGATAAACGTTATTCAATATACTAGCGGTCCTGAAAATAATAATTTCATCTTTAAAAGGTATAACCCAAGAAATAAGAATGATCATCCTATTTCTATTGGAAAAGATACCTTGAAACTCCTAAAAAACTTAAAGTTTGATTCACAAGATCAGAAAAAAATAATTGATAAATTGAAATCTAACTATAAGGATGGAAGTTGGTTTAATAGGCAACAATTACAATTAGGTAAATCAATATTATCTAATGATGAAACCAGAAAAATATTAAAATTAAAGAAAGGAAGAAAGGTTGCTGTGATTTTTTCTCATATATTATATGACGCAACATTTTTTTATGGAAATAGCATCTTTGAAGATTATGAACAATGGCTTATAGAAACTATTAAATATGCTATTAAAAATACAAATTTAGATTGGATTATTAAAGTTCATCCAGTCAATGTTTGGAGAAGCAAAATGGATAAAAAGCCAATGGAACAATTAGAAGCAATATCAGTAAAAAAGAATATTGGTATATTACCTTCTCATATTCGTTTCCTTAATGCCGATAGTCTATTAAATACTTACTCTTTATTTAATATAATTGATTATGGATTAACAGTTAGGGGAACAATAGGTATGGAATTACCTTGTTGGGGCATACCTGTTGTAACTGCAGGAACTGGAAGATACTCTGGAAGCGGTTTCACAATAGATCCTACAGATAAGAAAAATTATCAAGACACTTTAGAAAATATTCATAACTTACCTAAATTATCTGATGAACAAACTTTAATGGCTCAAAAATATGCTTATGCAGTTTTATATGGGAAACAAATTAAAACAGATAGTTTTTCATTTATAAATTATCCAAATAAAGAAAATTCACTTTTTCAAGCTAATACAATTGTCGATAGGAGATTTTCTAATAAATTTTCAGATGTTAATTTTATAACTGATTGGATGGTTAATAATAAAAATAGTGATTTAATGTCCGAAATATTTATGAATAAATTAATTAATTGAAAATATGAAGATGAATAAATTTAATTTTGAGAAAGTTATCAATAGTAATTTGTTTAATAAATATAAAGAAATTGAAGGCGTTTGGGTCAAAGAGGGTTTTAAAAATTATCAAGGATATGCTGATAATTTTGGATTACAGTGGAATAAGTTTCAATTAACTCAATTTGATTCTGAAAATGGGACTTCAAATACTGAAGATAGATTATTTCGATGTTCAGGATGGGATCCTAATTCTCTTAAGAATAAATTCGTTTTAGAAATTGGTTCTGGTGCAGGAAGATTTACTGAGATTTTACTTAAGTATGGTGCAAAAGTAGTAAGTATAGATATGTCAGATGCAGTTTTTGCAAATTCAAAAAATAATTCTTGTGAAAACCTTTTATTGATAAAAGAAAGTCTTTATGATCTCCCTTTAAATTATATTTCCTTTGATTTTGTATTATGTTATGGCGTTGTCCAACATACTCCAAATCTGGCTAAAACATATTTGACATGTATAAATTTTGCAAAATCTAATGGCCTTTGTGCTTTTGATCATTATAAAAAATACTATTTACCAAATCCTTACTATCATCCTAAATATTTTTGGCGGCCTATTACAAAAAAGATTGACCCAAAAATTTTATTAAAAATAATAGAAACTTATATACCTCTATATTTTGATTTTGATAGTTTTATCAAAAGTATTCCCAAAATTGGCAACTTTTTAGCTGGTTGTATTCCAATACCATGTTGGAATTATTCTGGAAAGCAAAGCGTTATTCAAGAAAAAACAAACTTAATAGAGTGGGCTATTATGGATACTTTTGATGCATTAGGAGCTAAATATGATGAACCTTGGAGTTTAAGAATGTTAAAACAGTTTGCGATTAATTTACCAGTTAAGAGATTTAATATCGGTATAGGCGGAAATGGGATTTTATTAAATACTTATGGGAATTTAAATGTTTAGAGTAATTCTTAAAAATAATTCTAGTTAAATAGAAAATTTATCAATAATCTTTCAATTTATTTATAAATTTATTTATAAAGCTTATCAGCTTTCTCTTTAATCTTTCTTGAAAAGAAAATTCTACTCCATCTCCTAAATATTCTAAATCTCTAAAATTTTTATCAACATAAGTTGGTATTTCAAATAATGCTATTCTTCCGATTTCTCCACTAATTGTTTTTATTTCATGAGAAAGGGATCCATCAAAAAAAAGTACATCACCAGGTTCAATTAAATCAGATATGCTTATTTCTTTATTATTTCGATCCCAGAGAGTAAAACCGCCCTCCTTATAGTCTTTGTTCTTAAGAGTGAGTTCAATCTTAAAATGTATCATAGGAATTTCATCTTCAATATTATGGGTATCTTTGTGTTTATTTAAGAAACCACCTTGAGCCGGGTATAAACTTAGTGAAGTGTATTGAATATAATTATCATTTTCGATATATGATCCATAATCCTGATCTATACCAATAATTCTATTTCTTAATTTAGAAACTTTTCTTGATAAATTAATAGTGTTTTCTAACTGAGTAAGAGGCCTATTCCATGGGAATGCACATAATCTAAAAATTTTCCAAGATTTGTTGGATGAGTATCCATAATTATCTATCATTCCCGCCTTTACCCCTCCTCTAAGTGCATTTGGCAGATTTTTGTTTTTTAAGTTACTTTCTGCAAAGAATTGCATAGCTTCTTTTCTCGCAAGAGTAAAACTTTCTAATGGGATTAAAGATTTCGCAATATAAAATCCATTTTGTTTAATATCCTCAATTATTTTGGATGTATCTAGATCCATAATTTATTAAACACCGACTTGCCAAATATTTATATTATTTTTCTTTGCGAGATCTTTATTTGTAATTCCTCGAGTATCAAAAAGCCAAGATGGTGCTCGCATAATAGATGAAATCTCCTGCCAATTAATATTTGCAAATTCATCCCATTCAGTAAGTACAACAAGGGCGTCTGAATTGTTTGCAGTTTTATATAAATTATCCTCTACGAACCATGAATTACTACTAAATTCGATATTGCTACTAGTACATGCATTCTTTAAATCTATATCAATTTGTAGGTTATTTACTTTTGGATCATATATTTTTAATTTAGCACCTTCTTCAATCAAATCTCTACAAATACTTATTGCAGGTGATTCACGCGTATCATTTGTGTTCGCTTTAAATGCAAACCCTAATATGCCTATACATTTATTTGATAAAGTTCCGAATAGTTTCTGAACTATAATTTCCGAAATCCTTCTTTGTTGCCAATTATTAATATCTAAGATTTTCTCCCAATAAGAGGCTACTTCCTCCAAGCCATAATAATTACTTAAATAAACAAGGTTCAAAATATCTTTTTTAAAACAACTACCTCCAAATCCTGGACCTGCTTTCAAAAAATTAGAACCAATTCTACTATCCATTCCAACTGCTTCGGCTACATCGCTAATATCAGCTCCAGTAGATTCACATATTGCTGAAATTGAATTAATGGAACTTATTCTTTGTGCAAGGAAAGCATTAGCTGTTAATTTACTTAATTCAGAACTCCATAAATTTGTTTTTAAAATTTTTTGAGGTTCTACCCAATTTAAGTAAATATTTTCAAGAGCTTTTATAGCTTTTAAATCATCTCCACCAATTAATACTCTATCAGGATTTTCTAAATCATTAATTGAGGTACCTTCAGCAAGAAATTCAGGATTTGATAAAACTGAAAAACTTTTTAATTTAGGGTTACTATTTTTATCTGTTAAATCTTTGTTAGAAATGAGTATTGACTTTACAGTCTCTGCAGTCCTGACGGGAAGAGTACTCTTTTCAACTACAATAGTTTTTCCAGATGAAAATTTAGAAATCTGTCTGGCAGATGCTTCAACCCATCTAAGATCTAATGCTTGTCCTGCTCCAACTCCTGTTTCTTTAGTTGGAGTATTAACAGATAAGAAAATCATATCTGCTTCAAATATCGCTTTTTCAATATTAGTTTTAAAAAATAGATTCTTATCTCTACATTTTGTTATTAATTTATCTAAGCCTGGTTCATATATAGGTAAATTTGCGAGGTCCTTATCATTCCAAGCTTCTATCCTTTTTTGATTAATATCTACTACTGTTACTTTAATATTTGGACATTTAGATGCAATAACTGCCATAGATGGACCACCTACGAAACCAGCTCCAATACAACAGATATTTTTAATACTGCAATTCATTAATTAAAAAATTTTTGATCAATAATAATGGGTAACAATATAAGTTATCTATGGTTAAATAACACTAATATCATTGAATACTGTAGCATTAACTATAGTTTTTTATTATCCAGGATATTTAAAGAAATGTGCGGAATTGTTGGGTTGGTCGGTTCACAATCTAGAAACTGGATTAATAAAATGAACGATGTACAATACCATAGAGGTCCAGATGAAGATGGATTATATAGTGATGGAGCTGAGATTTCATTAGCTATGCGGCGCTTATCAATAATGGATATTGAAGGAGGAAGTCAACCTTTAATTTCTAATGATAGACAAAATGTTCTTATATACAATGGAGAAATATTTAATGCATTTGATTTACGTTTAGATTTGGAAAAAAAGGGAGAATTATTTGATACAAATAATTCTGATACAGAGTTGCTTTTTAAAATACTTCAAAAGGAAGGAATTTATTCTATTAGTAAACTTAATGGAATGTTTTCTTTTGCTTTTTTAGATAAAGTTAACAATAAACTTTTTCTTGCAAGGGATCGTTTTGGCATTAAACCTTTATATTACACTACACAAAATGGCTTTTTTGCTTTTTCATCAGAATTAAAAAGTATTTTAAGCTTACCTTTTATAAAAAGAGATATAAATATGCAAAGTTTATTTAATTACCTTAGCTTATCTTATGTAAATGGTCCTAATTCTATTATCGATGGCATTAAACGTTTAGAACCAGGACATTTATTAGAATATGAATATACTAAAAAAGAATTAAAAATTATTAGATGGTGGGAGCCATTATTTAACCCAAATAATGATTTAAATATTAATAATATTTCTAATGAAATCTTAGATAAACTTGAATCTTCAATAAAAAGATGGACTATTTCTGATGTAGATATTGGTGCTTGTTTGTCGGGAGGAATTGATTCATCAGCAATTGTTGCTTTATCGCATAAAATAGGCAAATCTATTAAGACTTTCTCTTTAGGATTTGATGATAAATATGCAAAAGACTTAGATGAATTGCCATTGGCTAAAAAAGTTGCTTTAGAATTTGGTACTGAGCATATGGAAATTATATTAAAACCTGAAGATATTCTTGAAGATTTGAATTCTATGATTTCATCAATTGATGAACCTTATGCTGGTGGATTACCCACATGGTTTGTATTTAAGTTTATGTCTAAACATCTTAAAGTTGGTTTAACTGGTATCGGAGGAGATGAACTATTTGGTAATTATGGCAAATGGTGCAGTTTAGAAAAAATTTTACCTGGGATTTACAAATCTAGATCTAAATATAATATTACTCGAAAAGTATTTGAACATAAATTCTTTGATAAATTCTATTACTTTAAAAATGCGGACAAGATTTCTATTATGGAAAATATTAGTAATCAATTTTTAAATACTTCTGATTATTTTTACGATCTTTTTTTAAATTCAAAAGCTTTCAATATTAGAGATTCTATTGCATGTACTGATTGGTGCACTCAGCTCCCAGATGAATTTCTTTTAATGAATGATAGATTTTCAATGGCACATTCTTTAGAAGCAAGGACACCTTTTCTTGATAATGAATTAATTGATTTGATTTTAAAAATACCCTCAAAATTAAGAACAAAACCAAAAGATTTGAAATATCTGTTAAGGAACTCTTTAGGCGGTTTGCTGCCAGATGAAATTTTAAATGGTAAGAAAAGGGGATTTATATTGCCAATAGATAGGTGGTTGAGAACTAATTTGTTGGATCTTACTAGAGAATATTTGGACCCGATTCGCTTACAAAAAGAGGGAATATTTAATTCGGAAATTTATAATAAATTTGTCATACCACATATTGAAGGTAAAAGTAACAACTCCATAAAAATTTGGACTTTATTAATGTTTCAAATATGGAAAGAAAATAATTTATGTTAACTATAAAATGCATATACTTCATTTTTCTACAAGCGACAAAATTGGGGGGTCTGCGAAGTCTGCTTCACGAATTCATAATGGATTGAATAATAAAGGGATTTGTTCAAGAATGTTTGTTTGTGATAAATCCTCTAATGACAAAGATATTAAAGAAGTATCAAGAAATAAATTTATGAAAAAATTTGACTATTACTCAAATAAGATACTTCAAAAATTTGGAATTCAATATGGATTTATCCCATCATCAATAAATTTGCATAATCATCCATGGATTATAGATGCAGATATTATTCAACTTTTTAATATACATGGTGGCTACTTTTCATTTAATTTATTTAATAAAATAGCAAGAACAAAACCAATAGTTTGGAGGCTGTCTGATTTATGGCCAATAACTGGGCATTGTGCTTATCCAGTTAATTGCGATAAATGGATAGAGGGTTGCAAGAGTTGTCCTGATCTCAAAAGTTATCCTTCAATTGGCATAGATACATCAAATTTACTTTGGGAAAGGAAAAGGAATAGTTATCTTTCTGCAAATTTATCAATTATTGCTCCTTCATCTTGGACAAGAGATGCTGCCAAATTAAGTCCTCTTTTGAATGGAAGCAAGATACATTTAGTTCATAATGGTATAGATACAGATCTATTTCAAAAAATTGATCGAAATAAAGCAAGAAAGAAGCTAGGTATATTTGAAGAATCAAGAAAAGCAATTTTATTTTGTGCTCATGTTGCATTTGATAATCCAAGAAAAGGTACAGATATTTTGTTAGAAGCTTTACTGAAATTTAAAAAAAGGTCTGATGTGTTTTTCATACCAGTGGGAGTAAATTCTCACAAATGGTTAAAAAAACTCCCAATTGATGTATATCCAATTGAATTTAATAATGATCTAGATTTTATTAAGACCACATATTCAGCGTGCGATGTAGTATGTGTTCCCTCTGCTACAGATAATTTACCAAATACAATTCTAGAATCTATGTCATGTGGAAAACCTATAGTTGCTATTGACACTGGGGGTATAAAAGATGTTATTCTTCACAATCTTACTGGACTTTTATCTCCACCAAATGATGCAAAATCACTATTTAATAATCTTGACTTTACATTATCTAATGATGAATGGAGAAGAAAGGCAGGTTTTAATAGTAGAAAAATAATAATGGAGAATTTTTCAAAAGATAAAGAAATTTCTTCCATAATAAAAATATATGAAAATATTATTGAAGAAAATAATCTAACTAAATGAAAATAAAGTTATGAGAATAAAACACATTGATGGATTAAGGGCTTTTGCCGTAATTTCAGTTTTATTATTTCATTCTTTACCAGATATATTCCCTAATGCTTATATCGGAGTTGATTATTTTCTCGTTATTAGCGGTTATGTAATATCAAAAAAATATATCTTCACAGAGAATGAATTTAATTTTATTAATTTCTGGAAAAGAAGAATTATTAGGCTATACCCTCAGTTATTAGCATGTATTTTAATATGTATTATTTTTTCAATATTTATGATGTCTCCAAATTTATTGGAGAATTTTTTTCAGTCATGTGTAGCTACTTTATTAGCGGCTAATAATATTTTATTGGCATTAACCTCAGGCTATTGGGGAACTGCAAATGAATTAAAACCTTTATATACTACTTGGAGTCTTGCCCTAGAGGAACAGTTTTATTTATTGCTATCTCTTTTTCTTGTTTTATTTGATTTTAAGAAAAGAAAAAAATTAGTATTTTTAATCGGTTTTATTTTGTTTATAACGAGCTTATTTTTTTGTTTTAACAATGGTTTTTTGCTTCGTAAATCAAATTATCTTTTACTCCCCTCAAGATTTTGGGAGTTTGGCATTGGTATTGTCGGTGCTTGGATTTCCAAAAAACAATATAAATTGCCAAATTATATCTCACCTATTTCACTAGGAATAATTATTTTTTTCGTATTTGAGAATTTCACTATTCCAGAGAATGCTCCCTCAGTTTTATTCTGTATTCCACTTACTTGCGTCGCTTTAATATGTATAGATTCTCCTTTAAATAATACACAAAAGTTTCTTAGCTTGAAACCCATTTTATATTTAGGTTTAGCAAGTTATTCTATTTATTTATATCATCAACCCTTACTTGCATTTGCAAGATTAAGTTCATATGAAAAATTAGACCAAGATACAAGTATTTTTATCATATTTAGTTCAATTTTTGTAGGTATAACAATGTATGAATTAATAGAAAAAAAAGGTAATATTTTTTTAAAATTTTTTAATAAATATAGTGAAAATTTCAGGACAAATGCACTACTAATTTTTTCTTTATTGATAGGAACTATTTCTTTTTGGGGTGTTTTAGGAAAAGGTTGGTTTAAATCAAGATTTCCTTATCTACTTACTAATGGAAAAATTCCAATTGGTTTTTTGGGAGGTAAAGAATATACAGATATACCATACAAGTTTTCAAATAAAGAATTTCAAGTCAAAAATAATGCAATTAAGATCTTATTTATTGGTGATAGTAAAATTAGAGATTTGGTGAATGCTTTTATACTTATTGAAGATGAATTGAATGCCAACTTTGACCTATCCTATATAGGCTCTTATGAACCTCAAAATAATTTACATAAAAAAATTGCTTATAGTGCTCAACTTGTTTTCACACAAATGGCTCATGAAAGATTAAGTCATCTACCCTCAAGTAAAGTAATATTAGTAGAAACAAGAAATAATTTTATACATAATATTAATCCACTTTTTTATAAAAAAGATATTAATGAAAGAATCAATTTTAGAGCTAAAGATTCTGAAATAAAAAAAGATTTATTCAAAATGAATCAAAATGGTCAGTTAGTCTTAAGCGATATTCAACCTTTTCTTGATGAAAAAGGTTTTAAAAAAATTACTGACAATAAAGGTAATTTTGTTTCTTTTGATGGAATTCACTTATCAGGAGCTGGCGTAAGGTTGTTAGGAGATAGACTTAAAGAAAATGCTTTTTTAATAGAAAAAATAAGAAAACTTAAAAATAGAATCTGAATTATTAAAAAATTTTGCTTTTGAACAAAAGTTTCTGTTTCTTTTTCTTTGATTTTTTATATAAATTATTTCTTATTATTCTTATTAGGAAAAGAATTCCGAAAACAATAATACAACCTACAGAAATTGAAATAATCAAAGCTTCGGATTTATTAAACCCAAAACCAATAAATTGTTCTTGAATATTTTTAGATTTGTTTGCAGCAAATAAATAAAGAAATTGAGAGGGTATAAATGTTAAAAAAGAACAGATGAAATATTTTTTGTATGGAATTTTGCAACTCCCTGCAGCAAAAGCGATAAATGATGATGGAATTATTGAAGAAAGAATTAATAAAAAAAGTTCTAAAAAACTCATTCGTTTTATTATTGGAGTATATTTTTTGGTTTTTAAATAAATTTTAGGAAAATTGTTTCGTACAAATTTTGTATAGATTAAATTTGCAAATTTATAATGTACAAAACCTGCCAGTAATCCTCCTGTGATAGTTGAAATTGCAGCTATAAAAAGTGGATTTTGCTCGTAATTAAGAATTACAAATGGTAATCCTGGCAGAGGTGAAACTGCTGAAATAAAAATAAGTAAAGTATATGCAATAGTATCTAAAATCATTTAATTATTAAAACTTTTTTATTAGATTGAATATTAAAATTAAAATAAAAATATTATCTTGGTGGATGTTCTGATTCTCTTCATCATACTATCGTCAAAATAAAATCAATAACATTACAATAACATGAGTTATTAATTAATACTAAATATAAATTAAAATATTTAAAGTAAAAATAAACATACTTATTTATATCAAATAGAATCTTATTACTATATAAATAAATAATTTAATTCTTTTTCTTATATCTGCTTTTTATCCAAGTAAGTATTAAAAAATATTAATTTAAAGATAAAAACTACCTATAAATTATTATTTTCTAGGTTCACTCCATCAATTAAAAAAAATTTAAATATTGTTTAGTAAGAATCTAAAACTTAAACCCTACCTTTATACCAAAATAAGTTTCTTTTGCATTTTGTGTTTCTCCAATATCATTAAAATTAACCGCATCAGTTACGTATAAATCAAAAAATTTATTTGGACTTTTTGATATTCTCAATGCTGATGTGAAATTACTTTCTGCATTTTTTAAAGCGGTATTTCTTTCCAATATTATTGAATAGTTTTTATTTATATCGAATATTAAGCTGGATCCAAGCGCAATTGGACTCTCTGAACTAGTCCATGCAATTTTGGGAGTAATATTAAATCTAAATTTTTCTAAAAGATTTATTGTATTAATATTCTCTAAAAAAAGGTAACCATTCCAATTGTCACCTAAAGCTCTGCCGAAAGTCATCCTAAATCCAGAAGTAAATGGGAAATATTCATTTTGTTTGATTAAAATTGCTTTCCCTCCAAACCTTAAATTTTGCAAATTAGAACCGATATATGTATTTAAATA